>OKFA01000021.1_pt1 | contig 106327 bp, 98 predicted proteins | sample 1614731 | NCBI WGS metagenome assembly OKFA01 (sample SAMN04436965, study PRJEB24849) | human gut metagenome | biome: human gut; feature: NICU; material: stool | host: Homo sapiens | place: USA: Saint Louis, MO | collected 2010-03-22
AGTGTGCTGCAATATAAGTAATGCATTGATTTATTTGTGCTTTTTTATGTGTTGTGAATTATTATGCGAATATATGATTTTATTATTTGCGCGGTAAAGTTTATTTCAAAATAAATATGACGATGAAGAAGGATAGCGAAGGAGAGGTGAACTGTGATCGATAGCTGGTTTTTCTAATAAAACTTTTAATAACAGTATGTTACTGATTAGGTTGAAAAAGGGTAGCCGAAAGTTATGCAAAGTTTATGCATAACCTGTTGCTGAGAGTTAGCAATTATTTAACACCATCAGCGATAAACATGCGTTGACGCAAAATATCGGCAAATAGCAGTAGTATGGCAGGCCGTTTTTTCGTATAACAACTAAAATGAAACGATGTTTTAATTAAGGGGTTTGAGATGATTGTTGGCAATATTCACAACCTGGATGCCTGGCTGCCGGAAGAGCTGCGTCAGGCAATTGAACACATTAAAGCGCATGTGACGGATGCGACGGAAAAAGGTAAGCACGACATTGACGGCGATCGCCTGTTTTATCTGATTGCCGAAGATATGACGGAGCCGTTTGCACAGCGCCGCGCCGAATATCACGCTCGCTATCTGGATATTCAGATCCTGCTCAAAGGCCAGGAAGGAATGGCCTTCAGCACGCAGCCTGCGGGCGCGCCGGAAACTGACTGGCTGGCGGATAAAGACATCGCCTTCCTGCCGGAAGGGGTACAGGAGAAAACGGTGGTGCTGAACGAAGGTGACTTCGTGGTGTTCTATCCGGGTGAAGTGCATAAACCGCTGTGCGCGGTCGGTGCTCCTGCGCTGGTACGCAAAGCCGTGGTGAAAATGCAAGTGGCATAAGCGTATTTGCCGGGGGCGGCTTCGCCTTGCCCGGCCTACGAGAGCGCGGTTGTAGGCCGGATAAGATGCTTAGCATCGCCATCCGGCATTCTTTTCATCCATGCCCTCACTTCGCCAGCGTCGCCACCATCACCGCTTTGATGGTGTGCATCCGGTTTTCCGCCTGATCAAATACGATGCTGGCGGGTGATTCAAAGACCTCATCGGTCACTTCCATACCGCCGTGCAGACCATATTCCTGTGCCATTTGTTTGCCAAGCGTGGTTTGATCGTCATGAAACGCGGGCAGGCAGTGCAGGAATTTCACCTGTGGATTGCCGGTCAACGCCATCATCGTGCTATTAACCTGGTACTTACGCAGCAGCGCAATACGTTCGGCCCACTTCTCTTTTGCTTCGCCCATTGATACCCAGACGTCGGTATAGATAAAGTCCGCACCTTTCACGCCCGCGGCGACATCTTCGGTCAGCGTAATATTGCCGCCGTTTTTCTGCGCCAGCGCTTTGCACTCTGCAACCAGACTTTCCTCTGGCCAGCAGGCCTGCGGTGCGACCAGGCGCAGATCCAGCCCGGTTAACGCAGCGGCTTCCAGCATGGAATTGCCCATATTGTTGCGGGCATCACCGGTGTAGACCAGCGTCATCTCATTAAACGCTTTACCTGGCAGGTGTTCCTGCATAGTTAACAGATCCGCCAGCAGCTGGGTGGGATGAAACTCGTTGGTTAATCCGTTCCACACCGGAACTCCGGCATATTCCGCCAGCGTCTCGACAATCTCCTGGCCGTGTCCCCGATACTGAATACCGTCGTACATGCGGCCGAGCACGCGGGCGGTGTCTTTGATCGACTCTTTATGGCCAATCTGGCTGCCGCTTGGCCCGAGATACGTCACGCGAGCGCCCTGGTCGTATGCGGCAACTTCGAAAGAGCAACGGGTGCGGGTTGAGTCTTTTTCGAAGATGAGCGCGATGTTTTTACCGGTGAGCTTTGCGACTTCAGTGCCGTTTTTCTTATCTGCCTTTAGCTGCGCGGCGAGCTGGAGCAGTGACGTGAGTTCAGCAGAGGTGAAATCAAGCAGTTTCAAAAAATGTTTATGATAAAACGCAGACATGGTTCCCTCACATGGCCTAGGCCATTTATTGAATTAAAATTCAATTTATATGGATGTTTATTCATTTGCAACCTTGTTTAACAAATCTTTCCTGGAAAGGTGGAGGCAATGACAGCGGTATGTGACAATAAGAGTATCGGCAGGACATTATGAGGAACGAGCCATGGCAAACCCGGAACTACTGGAAGAACAGCGTGAAGAAACGCGCTTGATTATTGAAGAGTTACTCGAAGATGGCAGCGATCCAGACGCGCTGTACACCATTGAGCATCACCTTTCCGCGGATGACTTCGAAACCCTGGAAAAAGCGGCAGTAGAAGCCTTCAAGCTGGGTTATGAAGTGACCGAGCCGGAAGAGCTGGAAGTGGAAGAAGGCGACACGGTTATTTGCTGTGACATTTTGAGCGAATGTGCACTGAATGCGGAGTTGATCGATGCTCAGGTTGAGCAACTGATGAACCTGGCTGAAAAATATGATGTGGAATACGACGGTTGGGGCACCTATTTTGAAGACCCGAACGGCGAAGACGGTGAAGACGGCGACGATGAAGATCTCGTCGACGAAGATGATGACGGCGTGCGTCACTAAGTCATCTACTGACCTGCGGTAGCCCAGGCTGCCGCAGGCCAAGGACAATGTATGGATTACCTGCAAATACTCTCCCCGATCCACAATTTCCTGCACTGTAAAACGCCCCAGGCCTGGCTTGATAAAGCGCGAGACCCGGCTAATCTGCCTCTGTTATTGACCGACCACCTCGTCTGTGAGCTGAAAGCGGCGCAAACGGCGATGCTGCTGGTGCGTAAGTATGTCGCAGATAAACAGGGATCTCAGGCGCTGCTGGACTGGCTGAAACCCTATGAAGCGTTTGCTTTCAGAGAAGGGGATGAGCCGGATTTTATCGCGCTGAATAAACAGATAAGCAAAAGCGTGATGCCGCAAACCGACGACCCGTGGGGACGTAAGCTTATCGACAGCATGGTTTTGCTGATCAAAGAAGAACTGCATCATTTCTGGCAGGTGCGTGAGGCGATGATGAGCCGCAACATTCCCTATATTAAGATTACCGCCAGCCGTTACGCCAAAGGCATGCTCAAAGAGGTACGTACCCACGAGCCGCTGACGTTAATCGATAAACTGATTTGCGGGGCTTACATTGAGGCGCGTTCCTGTGAACGGTTCGCCGCGCTCGCACCGTATCTGGATAACGATTTGCAGGCGTTTTATCTGTCGCTGCTGCGATCCGAGGCGCGGCACTATCAGGATTACCTGGCGCTGGCGCAGCAGGTTTCAGCCGATGATATCAGTAGCCGGGTGCGGTTTTTTGGCGAAGTAGAAGCCGCGTTGATCATCTCTCCTGACGATGAATTCCGCTTCCACAGCGGTGTGCCAGCTTAGTTCCTTTCTTTGACGCGCGGTGCCCATCGCCGCGCGGTTTAATCCTTCCTGTTTCTGTTAGCAAAATCTGGTGGCTGGAAATAGCTCGCTGCTGCCGTAATAATCAAAACATCGAAGGGGAAATATATCCCTGTAACAGAGACGATTTGGCATAAGGATGGTTAATGAACTGGGTACACGTTTTGTTGGCAGGTTATATCGGGGCGGTGATTGCTATCGTCGTAGGCATGTTTCGCAAAAAAGGCTGGCTGGGCAAGGTCTCCGGCGCGGTGGTCTTTGTGGTGGCGATTATCGCGTGGAATCTGTTTGATGTGCACTACCTGATCCCACGCGAAAGCCCGGATTATGGTCTGACGGATGCGCAGAAATTTGAAAACGCGATGCTGTCCATGCCCGTTTATCAGGTGCTTAAGGAGCAGGAGCCAGCGCTGTGGCAGAACATCCTCACCCAGGCAACGCAGCTGAAAGAGGCGGGGAAAAGCGAGCAACAGATTATCGACGCTATTCAGCCGCAGATCCTACAGGTACAGATGGCGCGTTTGCAGCAGGCGCCTGATGCCAACGTGATCGAGTATATGAAGATTAATCTCGAGCAGATTGCCGCGGTGGCAAAAGTGGGCAATGACGAATGTTTTCGCTTTTTGTTCCCGGCAGTGAAAGGCGGGATTAACCCGGTGCGTATTATTCCGCGCGAGCTCATGAACCGTCGTATGGCCAGCGACATGAGTATGATGCACGCGGCCTATGGCCCGAACAAACATACGGTTACGGCGGAAGAAAAACAGTTGGCGCTTCAGGATCTGCAATCCATCAGTCCGGGGCTGGTACAGCGCTTTGGACCGGATATCCAAATCATGGCCGATCCGAGTAAAGGCGTGGGCAAAGAGAAAGTCGCCTGTGAAATGGTGCAAGATTTATGGTCACAGGTGCTGAAGCTGCCAACCGCTCGCGCGGCTGGCGTTATTCGACTGATGCTCTCAGCCGAGATGCAGTAACGCGGTTAAAGCCTCTCGGCGTAAGGTCAGAGGGGCTTTAACATTCGCACTTCACAATCTACGTGCCCGGTACAGCCCAGCGCTTCGCTGATATGCTCAAAGCCTAAATGCTCATACAGGCAAATTGCCTCAGTCAGAAAAGCCGTGGTCTCAAGATAGCACTGCTTAAAACCTTGCTCACGGGCATGTTCAAGCGCCATCAGCGCCAGTTTTTTCGCCAGCCCCTGACCGCGCGCGCTCGACAGGAAGTACATCTTTTGCAGCTCGCAAATGTCTGGTTCACTACATCCTAACGGTGCAACACCGCCGCCGCCCACGACTTCACCGTTTTGCTCAACCACCCAGTAGGCCGCGCCCGGCTGGCTGTAAACCTGGAACAATTCGTCCAGATTAGGGTCGGCAACGGTGTAGCCTTTATCGGCGGTAAGGCCGTATTCAGCGGAAACTTTGCGGATAACGCGGGCAATTGCGGCGTTATCATCGGCAGAAATTCGGCGCAGCGTTGCCGCGACGGAGGTAATGGCACTCATAGCGAACTCATGACATAAAAGTGAGACATATGCAGTTAATACCACTGCGGTGAGGGGAAGCGCAAGCGAGGATAATTCAATAAAAAGCCTCTGAGCATATGCGTCAGAGGCTTTTATTGTCTGCGGCGTCGGATGCGCTACGCTTATCCGACCTACGTTGACGGTGCCCGTAGGCCGGATAAGCGCAAGCGCCATCCGGCAAACGTACAGGCACGATGATTACAGCGCGGCGATGACCGCCTGCTGTTCAATCAGCTTCGCTTTGGCTTCTGCGTAACCGTCCAGCTTCTCACGCTCTTTGGCGATGACCGCTTCCGGTGCGCGGGCAACGAAACCTTCGTTGGAGAGCTTGCCTTCGATACGGGCAATCACACCTTCGATTTTAGCCACTTCTTTCGCCAGACGCGCCAGCTCATCTTCTTTGTTGATGAGGCCAGCCATCGGGATCAGCAGTTCGGCGCCGTCGATGATTTTGGTCACGGAGACCGGACCTTTATCATCGGCTGGCAGCACAGTGATGCTTTCCAGACGCGCCAGGTTCAGCAGGAAGCTCTTGTTGTCGTTGACACGACGCATTGCATCCGCGCTGCAACCACGCAGCAGCAGCTCCAGCGGTTTGCCCGGGGCAATGTTCATTTCCGCGCGAATATTACGTACGGCAACGATCGCCTGCTTCAGCCATTCGGTATCGGCCAGCGCCGCTTCATCTACCTGAGCCGCGTTATATTCCGGGAACGGCTGCAGCATGATGGTATCTGCGGTGTTGCCACAAATCACCTTCACACGCTGCCAGATGGTTTCGGTGATGAACGGAATGATCGGGTGCGCCAGGCGCAGCAGACCTTCCAGCACGGTCACCAGCGTATTGCGGGTGCCGCGCAGTTCAGCATCAGTTCCTCCGGTCATTACCGGCTTGGTCAGCTCCAGATACCAGTCGCAGAACTGGTTCCAGGTGAACTCGTACAGAATGCCCGCGGCGATATCGAAGCGGAAGTTATCCAGCGCTTCGCGGTACGCTTTAACGGTCTGGTTGAATTCCGCGAGGATCCAGCGGTCGGCCAGAGACAGGGTCATTTCGCCGCCGTTGAAACCGCAGTCCTGATCTTCGGTGTTCATCAGCACGAAGCGGCTGGCGTTCCACAGCTTGTTACAGAAGTTACGGTAACCTTCCAGACGCTTCATATCCCAGTTGATGTCGCGGCCGGTAGAGGCCAGCGCCGCCAGGGTGAAACGCAGGGCGTCGGTGCCGTGCGGCTCAATACCGTTCGGGAACTGCTTCTCGGTACGTTTGGCAATCTTCTCAGCCAACTGCGGCTGCATCATGTTGCCGGTGCGTTTCTCCAGCAGCTCCGGCAGTGAGATACCGTCGACCATATCCAGCGGGTCGATAACGTTGCCCTTGGATTTGGACATCTTCTGGCCTTCGTCGTCGCGAATCAGACCGGTCATGTAGACGGTATGGAACGGAACCTGCGGCTTGCCGTTTTCATCTTTGATGAAGTGCATGGTCATCATGATCATGCGGGCAATCCAGAAGAAGATAATGTCGAAGCCGGAGACCATCACGCTGGTTGGGTGGAACTGACGCAGCGCGTCGGTGTTTTCCGGCCAGCCGAGCGTAGAGAAGGTCCACAGCGCGGAGGAGAACCAGGTGTCGAGAACGTCTTCGTCCTGACGCAGCGCAACGTCGGCGCCGAGGTTGTTTTCCTGACGCACTTCGTCTTCGGTACGGCCAACATATACGTTGCCGTCGTTGTCATACCATGCCGGGATACGGTGACCCCACCACAGCTGACGGGAAATACACCAGTCCTGAATATCGCGCATCCAGGAGAAGTACATGTTTTCGTACTGCTTCGGTACGAACTGGATGTCGCCGTTTTCAACCGCTTCAACCGCCGGTTTTGCCAGCACGTCGGCACGGACGTACCACTGGTCGGTCAGCATCGGTTCGATAACCACACCGCCACGGTCGCCGTAAGGAACGGTCAGATCGTGAGGTTTGATCTCTTCCAGCAGGCCCATCGCATCGATGGCAGCGACGATCGCTTTACGCGCGGCAAAGCGTTCCAGCTTCTGGAATTCAGCCGGGATAGCGTTGGAGTAAATGTCGGACTCTTCACCTTTGGTGTCGTACACTTCCGCGGTTTCACGGATGTCACCGTCAAAGGTCAGAATGTTGATCATTGGCAGGGCGTGACGTTTCCCGACTTCGTAGTCGTTAAAGTCGTGTGCCGGGGTGATCTTCACGCAGCCGGTGCCTTTTTCCATATCGGCGTGTTCGTCGCCGACGATCGGAATACGGCGGTCAACCAGCGGCAGAATAACGAATTTGCCGATCAGATCTTTATAGCGCGGATCTTCCGGGTTCACGGCCACGCCGGTGTCGCCCAGAATGGTTTCCGGACGGGTAGTCGCCACGACCAGGTAATCTTTACCGTCTGCGGTTTTCGCGCCGTCGGCCAGCGGATAGCGGATGTGCCACATCGAGCCTTTAGACTCGCGGTTTTCCACTTCCAGGTCAGAAATAGCGGTGCGCAGTTTCGGGTCCCAGTTGACCAGACGCTTGCCACGGTAAATCAGGTCTTCTTTGTACAGGCGAACAAAGACTTCTTTCACGGCATTGGAAAGACCTTCGTCCATAGTGAAACGCTCGCGCTCCCAGTCAACGGAGTTGCCCAGACGGCGCATCTGGCGGGTAATGGTGCCGCCGGATTCCGCTTTCCACTGCCAAATTTTATCGATAAACGCTTCGCGACCGTAGTCATGACGGGTTTTACCTTCTTCAGCGGCAATCTTACGCTCAACCACCATCTGGGTAGCGATACCCGCGTGGTCGGTACCAGCCTGCCACAGGGTGTTTTTACCCTGCATGCGCTGGTAGCGAATCATGGTATCCATGATGGTTTGCTGGAAAGCATGACCCATATGCAAACTGCCGGTGACGTTCGGCGGCGGGATCATGATGCAGAAGGACTCTTTGCTTTCATCGCCGTTAGGTTTGAAATAGCCCTGCTTTTCCCAGTGCTCGTAAAGCGGCTGTTCGATATCTTGTGGGTTGTATGTCTTTTCCATTATTTCCAGGTTGCCGTATTCAGGTTAAAACCAGCCACGCGGTAAGCTTTGTAGCGATCGCGTGCCGATTGTTTCAAAGAATCTTCGTAAGGAACGAAGTCTATCACTTCTGTGAAAGCGGTGGCAAAATCTGCAAAGCCAACGCGCAAACTGATGAGCAGGTCGCGCGGGCTGCTATTGCGTTTCTCCGGCCAGGCAATCTCTACCGGCGCGCCGCCTCTGGGGCCTTCGCCCGCCAGATTATGCGGAACAAAGCTTTCTGCCGGTCTTGCCCACAGGGCTTCATCCAGTCGAAGAGCCTGCTTTTCGTTTTCACAGGCGATAAGCACGCGCTTGCCAGCCCGCCAACGTTCTGCGGCAATTTCACACACCAGTTGCTCGACGGCGCTTAAACCATCTTGTTGTGTGTCGTTGTCCAGAAGATAGAACGTCGCATTCTTCATATATGGGGCTTCTTGTGGTGGATTTAAATGCAAAGCCGGGTGGCGCTACGCTTACCCGGCCTACGGTTGAGTGACGTTGTAGGCCGGGTAAGGCGAAGCCGCCACCCGGCGTTTTACATCACTCTTCGCCGTTAAAACCCGCGCGATTGAGCAGGAACTGCGACAGTAACGCGACCGGACGACCGGTTGCGCCTTTGGCTTTCCCTGAACGCCATGCGGTACCAGCGATATCCAGGTGCGCCCAGTTGTACTTACGGGTAAAGCGTGACAGGAAGCAGCCCGCGGTGATGGCGCCGCCAGGACGTCCGCCGATGTTCGCCATATCCGCAAAGTTAGACTCTAACTGCTCCTGGTATTCATCACCCAGCGGCAAACGCCACGCGCGATCGCCAGCCTGCTCGGACGCACCGATCAGCTCATGCGCCAGCGGGTTGTGGTTCGACATCAGGCCGGTGATGTGATGGCCCAGAGCAATCACGCACGCGCCGGTCAGGGTCGCAACGTCAATCACCGCCTCCGGCTCAAAGCGCTCGACGTAGGTTAACACGTCGCACAGCACCAGACGTCCTTCGGCGTCGGTATTGAGCACTTCAACGGTCTGACCAGACATAGTGGTCAGCACGTCGCCTGGGCGATACGCGCGGCCACCCGGCATATTTTCGCAGCCCGCTAGTACGCCGACGACGTTGATGGGCAGTTGAAGCTCGGCCACCATGCGCATCACGCCGTACACAGCCGCCGCGCCGCACATGTCGTACTTCATCTCATCCATGCCTTCGGCTGGTTTGATGGAGATACCGCCGGAGTCGAAGGTTAACCCTTTACCGACCAGCACAATCGGACGCGCGTCTTCGGACGGATTGCCTTTGTACTCGATGACTGACATCAGCGACTCGTTCTGCGAACCGTGACCGACGGCGAGATAAGAGTGCATACCCAGCTCTTTCATCTGCTGCTCGCCGATCACGCGGGTCACCACATTTTTGCTGTAGCTGTCTGCCAGCTGACGCGCCTGAGAGGCCAGATAAGCTGCGTTACAAATATTTGGCGGCATGTTGCCGAGATCTTTCGCCGCTTTAATGCCAGCGGCGATTGCCAGACCGTGTTGGATCGCACGCTCACCGCTGGTCAGCTCGCGGCGGGTCGGCACGTTGAAGACCATTTTACGCAGCGGGCGACGCGGCTCGCTTTTGTTGGTCTTCAACTGGTCAAAGCTGTACAGCGTTTCCTGTGCCGTCTCAACGGCCTGGCGCACTTTCCAGTAGTTATTACGCCCTTTGACGTGAAGCTCAGTCAGAAAGCAGACGGCTTCCATTGAGCCAGTATCATTCAGCGTATTGATGGTTTTCTGAATGACCTGCTTGTACTGGCGCTCATCAAGTTCGCGCTCTTTGCCACAACCAATAAGGAGAATTCGCTCAGACAGAACGTTAGGAACATGGTGCAGCAACAGGGTTTGACCCGGTTTGCCTTCCAGTTCGCCACGACGCAGCAGTGCGCTGATGTACCCGTCGCTGATCTTGTCGAGCTGCTCTGCAATCGGAGAGAGGCGGCGTGGTTCAAAGACACCCACGACGATGCACGCACTCCGCTGTTTCTCCGGGCTACCGCTTTTTACACTGAACTCCATGCACTACGCTCCTGAATCTTAAAGACAACGGCGGTGGCTACGGATAGAATTGCAAGCTTTCGTAACTCATACCCGCTGTTGCGGTGACTTCGTGTTAATCTTAACGTTATTACGGCATTGGCACGTCAGAACAATTTCTGAGAGGTGGATCCGTTGAGTATAATGATCTTAGCGACGATTTCGACGACTCAAGAGAATAAATGACGTTTAAGCCATGAAACAAGCTAAATTCCGGCAAAAGACGGGTTTTTACGGGCGTATTTAAAGTGATAATCATAAGATATCTGGTTCGGGAAACGCTCAAAAGCCAACTTGCGATCCTATTCATCCTGCTTTTGATCTTCTTTTGTCAAAAGTTGGTCAGGATCCTTGGTGCGGCTGTTGACGGTGATATCCCGGCAAATCTGGTGCTCTCGCTGCTGGGGCTGGGCGTGCCAGAAATGGCGCAACTTATCTTGCCCTTAAGCCTGTTCCTCGGGCTGCTGATGACGCTGGGCAAACTGTATACCGAAAGTGAAATTACGGTCATGCATGCCTGCGGGCTGAGCAAGGCTGTGCTTGTTAAAGCGGCGATGGTGCTGGCGTTGTTTACCAGTATTATTGCGGCGGTCAACGTGATGTGGGCCGGACCGTGGTCCTCCAGACATCAGGACGAAGTCCTGGCAGAGGCGAAAGCGAACCCCGGTATGGCGGCGCTTGCTCAGGGGCAATTCCAGCAGGCGACCAACGGCAGTTCGGTGCTGTTTATCGAAAGCGTTGACGGCAGCAACTTCAAAGACGTGTTTCTCGCGCAAATCCGCCCGAAAGGCAACGCTCGTCCTTCGGTCGTCGTAGCCGATTCCGGACATCTTACCCAATTGCGCGATGGCTCTCAGGTTGTGACGCTAAACCAGGGGACGCGCTTTGAAGGTACCGCGCTGCTGCGCGATTTCCGCATTACCGACTTCCAGGATTATCAGGCGATTATCGGCCATCAGGCCGTGGCGCTGGATCCAAACGATACCGAACAGATGACCATGCGTACGCTGCTGGCGACCGACACCGATCGCGCCCGCGCGGAGCTGACCTGGCGTATCACGTTAGTATTCACCGTATTTATGATGGCGCTGATGGTTGTACCGCTGAGCGTGGTAAACCCGCGTCAGGGTCGCGTGTTGTCGATGCTGCCAGCAATGCTGCTCTATTTGCTGTTCTTCCTGGTTCAGACATCGCTGAAGTCGAACGGTGGCAAAGGTAAGCTGGATCCGGTGTTCTGGATGTGGGTGGTTAACCTGGCTTATCTGGCGCTGGCGATTGTGCTTAACCTCTGGGATACGGTGCCGATGCGCCGCTTGCGTGCCCGTTTTATGCGTAAAGGAGCGGTATAATGCAGCCTTTTGGTGTACTTGACCGCTATATCGGTAAAACCATTTTCACCACCATCATGATGACGCTGTTCATGCTGGTATCGCTCTCCGGGATCATCAAGTTCGTTGACCAGCTGAAAAAAGCCGGGCAGGGGAGCTACGATGCGATGGGTGCTGGGCTGTATACCCTGCTCAGTGCGCCGAAAGATATCCAGATCTTCTTCCCGATGGCGGCGCTGCTGGGGGCATTGCTGGGGCTGGGCATGCTGGCCCAGCGCAGTGAACTGGTGGTGATGCAGGCTTCTGGCTTTACCCGTATGCAGGTGGCGTTGTCGGTGATGAAAACCGCGATTCCGCTGGTGCTGCTGACGATGGCCATTGGCGAATGGGTCGCACCGCAGGGTGAACAGATGGCGCGTAACTACCGTGCGCAGCAGATGTACGGCGGCTCGCTGCTCTCTACCCAGCAGGGTTTGTGGGCGAAAGACGGTGACAGCTTTGTCTACATCGAGCGGGTGAAAGGCGAGGCCGAGCTGGGTGGGATTAGCATCTACTCGTTTAACGACAAGCGCCGTCTGCAGTCTGTACGCTATGCTGCGAGCGCGACGTTTGACCCGGAGCAGAAGGTCTGGCGTTTGTCGCAGGTGGATGAATCCAACCTGACCGATCCGAAACAAATCACCGGTTCGCAAACGGTGAGCGGCACCTGGAAAACCAACCTGACGCCCGACAAGCTCGGCGTCGTGGCGTTGGATCCTGACGCGCTGTCGATTAGCGGTCTGCATAACTACGTGAAGTACCTGAAGTCGAGCGGCCAGGATGCCGGACGCTACCAGCTCAATATGTGGAGCAAAGTCTTCCAGCCGCTGTCAGTGGCGGTCATGATGCTGATGGCGCTGTCGTTTATCTTTGGTCCGCTGCGTAGCGTCCCGATGGGGGTGCGTGTGGTGACGGGGATTAGCTTCGGTTTTGTGTTCTATGTGCTGGACCAAATCTTTGGCCCGCTGACGCTGGTGTACGGCATTCCGCCGATTATCGGTGCGCTGCTGCCAAGCGCCAGCTTCTTCCTGATAAGCCTGTGGCTGATGCTGCGTAAATCGTAATCACAGTAATCGTAGGCCTGATGGCGTTGCGCTTTTCAGGCCTACTCCGGACCCGTAGGCCGGATAAGGCGTTAAGCCGCCATCCGGCAACGTAATACGGGCTAGCGTTTTCTCCCGCCCATCAAACTCCCCAACATGCCGCGGATTATCTGATTAGTAACCTGTCGCGCCGCGCTTTTCGCCACGCTCTGTAGCACGCCATCGCGCTTGCCGCCGCGCGGCCCTGTGCTGCCAAATAAAATATCCTTCAATCCACCGAGAATACCGCCGTCCACCTCGACCGCTTTACCGTTGGCGGGAGGCGTATTTTGCTGCTCGGTACTGGCCTGCACGCCCTGCTGTAAACGTTCATAGGCGGACTCTCGGTCGATATCTTCTTCATATTTGCCGTACAGCGAAGAGTGATTAATCAGCCCGTTGCGCTCGTCGTCCGTCACCGGTCCCATCCGTGAGCACGGCGCAATCACCATCGCCCGTTCAACCACCGACGGGCTGCCTTTGGCGTCCAGAAACGACACCAGCGCCTCGCCGGTTCCCAGCTCCTGAATGGCTTTTTCGGTATCAAATGCCGGGTTGGCGCGCATGGTTTGCGCCGCGGTTTTCACCGCTTTCTGATCTTTCGGCGTGAACGCGCGCAAGGCGTGCTGCACGCGGTTCCCCAACTGGCCAAGCACGTTGTCCGGAATATCCGACGGGTTTTGCGAGACGAACCACACGCCGACCCCTTTCGAGCGGATCAGACGGATCACCTGTTCGATTTTATCCAGCAGCACCTGCGGGGCATCGTTGAACAGCAGATGCGCTTCATCAAAGAAGAACACCAGTTTTGGTTTCTCCAGATCGCCCGCTTCCGGCAACTGTTCGTACAGTTCAGAGAGCATCCACAGCAGGCTGGCGGCGTACAGTTTGGGCATCTGGTAGAGCTTCTCGGCGCTGAGGATATTAATCATCCCTTTGCCGCTGGCGTCGGTACGCATCCAGTCTTTGATGTCCAGCATCGGTTCGCCAAAGAAGTGTGCCGCTCCCTGCTGCTCCAGCGACAGCAGTCCACGCTGGATAGCCCCGACCGAAGCGCTGCTGATATTGCCGTACTGATTCTGGAAGGATTTAGCGTTATCGCCGATGTACTGAGTTATGGCCCGCAGGTCTTTGAAATCGAGCAGCAGCAGGCCCTGGTCATCGGCAATGCGGAAGATAATATCCAGCACGCCGGACTGAACGTCGTTGAGATTCAACAGACGAGCCAGCAGCAGCGGCCCGAGGTCAGATACCGTGGCTCGCACCGGATGACCTTTTTCGCCGAAGATATCCCACACCGTGACCGGATTACCATGCGGTTGCCAGTCGGTAATACCGATGTTTTTCAGGCGGGCGAGCAGCTTTTCAGAGGCTTGTCCTTCCTCGGCCACGCCGGTTAAATCACCTTTCACATCGGCCATAAATACCGGTACGCCAATCTCGGACAACGATTCGGCCAGCTTTTGTAGTGTGACGGTTTTACCAGTCCCGGTGGCGCCGGTAATCAGCCCGTGACGGTTGGCCATGCCTGGCAGTAAAAACAGTTCGGTGTCCGGCGTGCGGGCAATTAGCAGGGGTGCGCTCATTGAGATTTCCTCCATTTATCCTGCCTGGAGTATAGGCAACCGTGACGCACTCTTCACCGCTAAATTGCGGAGATTGTGAGGAGAATTTTACCTGCCTGGAATAGCGGGGAGAATAGCCGGGAAGCTTACGCCTCCCGGCAAAGACGATCAGAAGTCGGCTTTCAGCACCACGCGGTAGCGGGCCTTGCCGTCACGCACATGCTGGATTGCTTCGTTAATTTGCGACATCGGGTACAGCTCGGTGGTAGGCGACACCTTGCTGCGCCCGGCAAACTTCATCAGCTTGCGCAGCTCGAATGGCGTCCCGGTCGCCGAACCGGAGATGCTGCGATCCCCGGCAATTAAGGTAAACGCCGGTACTGGCAGCGGCTTCAGCACTGCACCGACGGTATGGAAGTTACCGCCGTAGGCCAGCGCTTCAAAATAGGGCTGCCAGTCGAGATCGACGTTAACCGTGTTAATGATGAGATCGAACTGGCCCGCCAGTGCTTTTAGCGCATCTGGATCGCGGCTGTTGACCACTTTATCCGCCCCCATCGCCAGCACTTCCTGCTCTTTCGCCGGATTGGAACTGAATGCGGTCACTTCGCAGCCCATCGCGTGTAACAGCTTAATGGCGATATGTCCCAGGCCGCCGATACCGATCACCCCGACGCGGCTGGTGGCGGTGATATGGTGCATCAGCAGCGGTTTGAACACCGTGATGCCGCCGCACAATAATGGGCCAGCTGCCGCCAGATCGATACTCTCCGGCAGCGGGATCACCCACTGCCAGTCGGCCCGCAGCTTCTCGGCAAAGCCGCCGCGATTGAGAATAGTGGGAACGGAACCTTCCAGGCAGTTGATTTGATTACCGCTGATACAGGCGTCGCAGTGCCCGCAGCTGCGGGCCGTCCAGCCAATACCGACGCGCTGACCAACCTTCAGACCCTTATCCTGCGCCGCGCTGCCGAGAGCTGCCACGCGACCAATCACCTCATGCCCGGCAACCAGCGGATACTGAGAGAACCCCCATTCGTTGTCGATCATCGACAAATCAGAATGGCAGATACCGCAGTAATCGACCTGGACTTCGACATCTTCCGGCTTGAGCTCCCCCGCATCATATTCATAGAGTTCGAGTTCGCTGCCTGCTTCTTTGGCGGCGTAGCTTTTTATCATCGACATCGTGTTTCCCTCAGTGTGGTGTTGAACTGGAAGTGTAGAGCATGGGGAAACGGGACGCTTCGCAGAAGGGGGGATTAGGGTGGTTGTTGCGGGGAATAAACTGTGATGAGGGTTACAGGTGGGAAAGGTAATGCTGAAATTTTCAACACTTAGCGAGCCAGACACACGCTGGCGCTTGCATGGTGGCGCACGACAGGTATAATCCACAACGTTTTCCGCATCCCTTCCGTGCCGGAGTGGCGAAATCGGTAGACGCAGTTGATTCAAAATCAACCGTAGAAATACGTGCCGGTTCGAGTCCGGCCTTCGGCACCATCGGAACATCAATAGACGTCAACGGACGTCTTTTTTTGTGCCTGAAATCCAGTATCCGCAAGGCTTTCCTCGCTTTTTCACTCAACCTAAGTCAACCTGATTCAATCTACATCAACTTACTGATGTGGGTACAACTGCGGGTATATCCCGGTTCGATAATGTTTGTACCCACACAGAACCCTTGAAAGGATATTCATCATGGCTCTGAGTGATGTGAAGGTTCGTTCGGCAAAGCCGGAAGCAAAAGCCTATAAGCTGACTGACGGTGAAGGTATGGTGTTGCTGGTTCACCCTAATGGTTCTAAATATTGGCGGCTACGTTATCGCTTCGGTGGCAAAGAGAAGATGCTGGCGCTGGGGAAATACCCTGAAGTGTCATTGGCGGATGCCCGGGCACGCCGGGATGAGGCCCGTAAGCTATTAGCTAACGGCGTCGACCCTAGTGAGAATAAGAAAGCTGTTAAGGTAGAACAAGAGCAGGAGGCGATAACGTTTGAAGTGGTTGCCCGAGAATGGCATGCCAGCAATCAGAAGTGGTCCGCATCGCATAGTGCTCGTGTATTGAAAAGTCTTGAGGATAATCTCTTTGCTGCTATCGGCAAACGCAATATTGCTGACCTGAAGACACGAGATCTGCTTGTGCCCATTAAGGCTGTGGAATCATCCGGACGACTCGAAGTCGCCGCCCGCTTACAACAGCGAACTACCGCGATTATGCGCTTTGCTGTTCAGAGCGGTTTAATCGACTATAACCCCGCGCAAGAGATTGCCGGTGCGGTTGCTACGGCAAAAAGACAGCACCGTGCTGCGCTGGAACTTAACCGCATTCCTGAATTGCTTCACCGCATCGATCACTATTCTGGCAGGCCGTTAACTCGACTGGCGGTTGAACTCACTTTGTTGGTCTTCATTCGTTCAAGTGAACTGCGTTTTGCGCGCTGGTCAGAAGTGGATTTTGATACTGCCATGTGGACGATTCCAGGTGAGCGTGAACCGCTGGAAGGCGTTAAGCATTCTCAGCGTGGTTCAAAGATGCGGACTCCTCATCTTGTTCCTTTGTCGAGGCAGGCTCTAGGCATTCTGGAAAAGATCAAAAGCATGAGTGGGAATCGAGAGCTGATTTTTGTTGGTGATCACGATCCACGTAAACCCCTAAGTGAGAATACGGTAAACAAGGCTTTGCGAGTGATGGGCTATGACACGAAAACGGAAGTGTGTGGGCATGGTTTCAGGACCATGGCGTGTAGCTCGTTGATCGAGTCGGGATTATGGTCGAGGGATGCAGTAGAGCGGCAGATGAGTCACCAAGAACGTAACTCTGTACGTGCTGCTTACATTCATAAAGCGGAGCATCTGGGGGAGCGTAGGTTGATGCTGCAGTGGTGGGCGGATTACTTGGATGTGAATAGGTATAAGGGGGTTAGTCCATATGATTTTGCTAAAATTAATAACCCTTTGAAATGATTTATAACCTTATTTAGTTGAGAAGTTATTTTCGGCATTTGGATTGAAGATGAGCAGTTCTGCTGATGACTTTTAGTTAGTTATCATTCCCCAGCTTACGGCAGATCTATTCGGAATGACAGTAAGTTTGTGGTTAATTTACTGAAATTATTACATATTATATTTTGTGGAATAGTTTATTCAGTCAATATAAACCCATTGAGTGTAGTAGCGTTGCAATGCAAAATGCATTACATTTACAGGCCCTAGCACTGAGGGTTCCGCCTATGACTCGCCTTAAAGACGAAACACTTTCTATACGCACATCTGCCGACATTAAACAACTTCTTCGCCTGGCTGCTGATCGTGAGCGCCGCTCTGTCGCTTCAATGATTGAGATTTTGATTGTGAATTATGCGAAGACGCACGGAATAACACCGGATCAATCTGAAAATAAAATTGCTGAGTAGCCCGTATTTTTAATGCTTCATTTAACGAAAACAACAGGTTAGTTAATGCACGAAAACAAAGTTATTTGAGGTGAGGAATTCGCTAATGAGTACGACTGAAAACCAAATTGAGCTAGACCTTATTGCCAAGCTGGCTGAGTTAAAATATACACTTCGACCTGACATTCGCGATCGTGCTTCCCTCGAAAATAATTTCCGGGCGAAGTTCGAAGCTCTTAATAGAGTGCATCTCACCGATAGTGAGTTTCAGCGTTTGCTTGATACCGTTATCACCCCAGATGTATACAATGCTGCTCAGAAACTACGTAGTATCAGTAGTTTCGAGCGAGATGATGGAACACCACTGAACTACAGCCTAGTTAACATTCGTGACTGGTGTAAGAACGACTTTGAGGTCGTAAACCAGTTGCGCATCAACACTGAGAACAGCCATCACCGCTATGACGTGATGCTTCTCATAAACGGCATACCAGTGGTGCAGATAGAGCTTAAAACACTGTCTGTTAGCCCACGCCGTGCTATGCAGCAAATCGTGGATTACAAAACCGATCCAGGTAATGGTTACGGAAAGACACTGCTATGTTTCATTCAGCTCTTCATCGTCAGCAACCGTACTGATACTTGGTACTTCGCTAACAATAATGCGCGACATTTTAGCTTTAATGCCGATGAACGCTTTCTACCTGTCTACCAGTTCGCCAGTGAAGATAACAAAAAGATTACCCTGTTAGAGAGCTTCGCCGATAAGTTCTTAGCTAAATGTACACTTGGACAAATGATCAGCCGTTATATGGTTTTGGTTGCCAGTGAACAGAAACTTTTGATGATGCGCCCATACCAAATCTATGCGGTCAAAGCTATCGTCGAATGTATTCATCAGAATTGCGGAAATGGCTACATCTGGCATACCACAGGTTCAGGCAAGACGCTGACTTCGTTTAAAGCATCCACTTTGCTCAAAGATAATCCAGACATCGAAAAATGCCTTTTTGTCGTGGATCGTAAAGACTTGGATCGCCAGACCCGGGAAGAATTTAACCGTTTTCAGGAAGGATGCGTAGAGGAAAATACCAATACTGAAACACTGGTGCGTCGACTTTTGTCCGACGACTATGCTGATAAGGTTATTGTTACGACTATCCAGAAGTTGGGTCTGGCGCTGGACGGAACTAATAAACGTAATTACAAAGAGCGTCTGGAACCATTACGAGACGCCCGTATAGTGTTTATCTTCGATGAATGCCACCGTTCGCAATTTGGCGAAAATCACAAGGCTATAAAAGAATTTTTCCCGAACGCCCAGCTTTTTGGCTTCACAGGGACGCCCATCTTTGAGTCGAATGCCAGCTACCAACAAATCGAAGGCCAGCAAGCCAGCCTACGTACCACTCAAGACTTATTTGATCGGTGTTTGCACCAGTACACCATTACTCATGCTATCGAAGATCGCAACGTCTTACGCTTTCACATAGACTATTTCAAACCCGAAGGAAAGAATCCACCTAAGCCCGGCGAAGGGATAGCTAAATCTAAGGTTATCGAGACCATTCTTTCCAAGCACGATTCTGCTACCAACGGACGCAAATTTAACGCTGTTCTGGCTACAGCTAGCATCAACGACGCCATCGAATATTTTGAGTTATTTTCCGGCTTTCAGATACAAAATGCGGAAAAAGAGGCTGAATTCCGAACATTGAACATAGCATGCGTGTTTTCCCCACCTTCTGAAGGTAACAAAGACGTTCAGCAGATACAGGAAGATCTGCCTCAGGAGAAAGAAGATAACCAGCAAGATCCTGAAGGTAAGAAAGCTGCACTTACTCGTATCATTGCCGATTACAATGCCCGTTTCGGGACCAATCATCGGATAAGCGAATTTGATTCTTACTATCAGGACGTACAAAAGCGCATCAAGGATCAGCAGTATCCCAACACAGACTTATCTGCCGCGCAAAAAATTGACATCACCATCGTAGTAGACATGCTGCTTACAGGATTTGACTCCAAATACCTTAATACATTGTACGTGGATAAAAATCTCAAACACCATGGCTTAATTCAGGCATTCTCACGAACTAACCGTGTTCTCAACGATACCAAGCCATACGGCAACATTCTCGATTTTCGTCAGCAACAGAAATCGGTAGAAGGTGCAATTGCGCTCTTTTCTGGTGAGCAAATCGATAACCCGCGGGAGATCTGGCTGGTAGATGCCGCGCCTAAAGTGATTGATAATCTGAAAAATGCCACGCAAAAGCTGGCCGATTTTATGCAATCGCAAGGACTGACTAATGCACCGGAAGAAGTAACCAACCTTAAAGGTGATGTCGCTAGAGCGCAATTTGTAAACCTGTTCAAGGATGTTCAGAGACTCAAAACTCAGCTTGACCAATATACCGATCTTTCTGAGGAGCAGAAGCAGCAGATTGAGAGCATAGTTTCGTCAGATCAATTGCAAGGATTCAAGGGAGTATATCTGGAAACAGCCAAACGATTGAAGGAACAACAGGATAAGGAACAGACTCCACCAGAAGTGCAACAACTTGATTTTGAGTTTGTACTCTTTGCCTCTGCAGTGATTGATTATGACTATATCATGGGCCTTATTGCTAACCTGACTCAGCAGAAACCAGGCAAGCTCACTTTGAATCGCGAAGAACTCATTGGTCTGATCCAATCTGATGCCAAGTTTATAGATGAGCGTGAAGATATTGCTGAGTACATCCGTGGCCTGCCGGTAAATGAAGCATTAAACGAAAAACAAATTCGAACGGGTTTTGAAAAGTTCAAGGCAGAGAAGAAAGCGAAAGAGCTCTCTGATATCGCCACTAGGCATGAACTCGCACCTGATGCCCTGCAAATTTTTGTTGATGAAATTCTACGTCGTCGTATTTTTGACGGCGAACGCCTCTCTGAATTGATGGCTCCACTGAATCTGGGCTGGAAAGCGCGTACGCAGAAGGAACTGGAGCTGATGGAAGAATTAGCCCCGCTCTTACACAAGCTGGCACAAGGGCGTGAGATCACCGGACTATCAGCCTATGAGGAGGGTAAATAATGGCAACCATTTTTGCTAATCACATGCAGTGGAGTAGTGCAAATTTGAATTTGCATATCTGCGCGGATAGTAAATCAGGGCTCGTGGGGGGAAATCCTCTAATTTTATTGTGCTGTGGTTTGAGAAAGGAAATTCTTTTCTTAACTAAGGTTGGTTTTTTTGTTGTACGTAGTAAAAAACTTACTAGCAATCTGTTTAAGGCCACCATCAGATTTCCCCTGGAGCAAGTAGAATGAGTGGAGATAAAAAACTATCGTTGCTGCCTCGTTTGCGGTTTCCTGAGTTTCAAGTAAAAAACGGTTGGGAGAATCATCCTCTTTCATGGATGCTTGAGGAAGTGCTGCGTCCCGTCGTGATGAACGATGACGAAGATTACTCTCTCGTCACCGTTAAGCGTAGATATGGAGGTATTGTTCTAAGAGATGTCCTCAAGGGTAGAAATATTCTCGTAAAATCACAGTTTCGTATTAAGAAAAATGATTTTTTAATATCCAAACGGCAGATAGTTCATTGTGCATGCGGTGTTGTTCCTGAAGAGCATGATGATGCTATCGTCTCAAATGAATACACAATTCTACGAGCAAAAGAAAATTGTGATATTTTCTTTTTTAATTATTTTGTCCAGCAACACATCGTTGGTCAATCATTTTTGGAATGCAGCGTAGGCATTGTTATTGAGAAAATGCTATTTAAACAGGAGCAATGGCTTAAGAAAAAATTCTTTTTCCCTGCTCTTCCTGAACAAAGAAAAATTGCTGATTGCTTATCATCGCTGGATGCTCTACTCACAGTAGAGATCCAGAAATTGGATGCTTTGAAAAAATATAAAAAAGGTCTGTTGCAACAGGTTTTCCCCCGTGAGGGTGAAAGCGTACCACGACTACGGTTTCCTGAATTTCTGAGTATGGGGGCTTGGACTCCAAAATCTATTGGTGACTCTTGCGAGACATTTAGTGGTGGTACACCGAGTTCAACAAATAAAAACTATTATGGTGGTGATATACCATTCATTAGATCTGCTGAGATCAGAAAACATGAAACTGAACTATATTTAACCCAGAAAGGGCTAGAGAATTCAGCGGCAAAAATGGTCAGGAAAGGTGATGTACTTATCGCTTTATATGGTGCTAATAGCGGAGATGTTGCTCTCTCAAAAATAGATGGTGCAATAAATCAAGCCATCCTTTGTTTAAGGCATGAGGCGAATAATGCCTTTGTGTATCAATATTTAATGCATAAAAAGGAGTGGATTATTACAACTTTTCTTCAGGGGGGGCAAGGTAATCTTTCTGGAGAAATAATTAAATCAATTAAACTTCTTTTTCCTCAACCAGTTGAGCAACAAAAAATTACCGACATTCTCCTGGCTCTGGACGACCAAATTGACGCTCAAAAAGGAAAAATCGATTTCCTAAAAAAACACAAAAAGGGCCTGATGCAACAACTTTTTCCCGTAGTTGATGAGGCTTCAGCATGAAACCAAAGCAAACCTTTGCAAATCTTTCTGCGTTGGCTGACCAGTTGCGTAACAAACTAGATACGATGAAAACTATCCTTCTATACGCCTATAACGGTACTGGGAAGACGCGATTGTCGATGGTGTTTAAAGATGCAGGAAAAAAAACAATTCATCGTCCTTTTACTGTTGGTGATAACGCTGGTCAGCCACTTTCGATTGCTGAAACCATAGGTGATACCTTATATTTCAACGCCTTTACTGAAGATCTGTTCCATTGGAATAACGATCTGGAAGGTGATGCGGATCGGCGCTTGCTGCTCAACAGGGATTCAAGATTTTTTCAGGGGCTGTTTGAGCTGGAAATGGACAACCGCATAAGGCCATTGTTGCAGCGTTACACAGACTTCGACTTTCGCATTGATACAGAAGAATGGGCGATACGCTTCTCACGGATCGTGGATGGTCAATTCATTGATAACATAAAGGTTTCAAGGGGTGAAGAAAATATCTTCATTTGGTGCTTCTTCTTAGCCATCGTACAATTAGCACTTGATGGTGCTGAGGCTTATCAGTGGGTGAAGTATGTCTACATCGACGATCCCATTTCATCACTGGATGAGCATAACGCCATCACCGTGGGTAGTCATCTGGCACAGCTACTGAATAAGGCTGATAACCCTTTGAAAGTGGTGATATCGTCTCATCATCCCTTATTTTTCAATGTCATGCACAACGAGCTTGATGCTCGTAAATCCAAAAAGGTCGTGGCTTATTTTTTATCAAGATCTAGGGCTGATGGTAGTTATTCTCTAGCTTATACAGGTGCGACACCATTTTTTCATCATGTTGCGATACTTACAGAGTTGTATAAAGCAGAGCAAACAGGCGAGTTATATACCTATCATTTCAATATGTTGCGTTCAGTATTGGAAAAATCAGCCAGCTTCCATGGCTTTTCAAACTTCTCAGCCTGTATTGCACAGGATGCGGACGATCCTGAAAGAATTTTGTATTCGAGGCTCATCAACATTCTGAGCCACGGGAACTATTCGCTGTTTGAACCTCAGTCTATGCTCGATGAGAATAAAACTTATTTCAGAAAGATTTTGCATGATTTTCTGAAGCGCTATCCTTTTAATCCTGATTTATTTCCTCAACTGACTGAGGAAGGTGAAGAAAAACTATGACTGAATTTGAAAAACAAAAGTTGGGCAAAACGCTCTGGAATATCGCAGATCAATTACGTGGAGCAATGAATGCGGATGATTTTCGCGATTATATGCTAGCATTTTTATTCCTGCGGTATCTGTCGGACAATTATGAAGCCGCTGCTCAAAAAGAACTAGGCTCCGACTATCCTAAACAGAAAGAGGGAGAGCGCCGTCCTCCACTAACTCTGTGGTATGAGCAAAATGAGCAGGATATTCCTGAGTTTGAAAAATTGATGCGCCGTAAAGTACATTACGTAATCGAGCCTCAGTATCTTTGGGCAAATATCGCTGAGATGGCACGAACACAACATGTGAAACTGCTTAATACATTACAGGCCGGCTTTAAGTACATTGAGGAAGAATCTTTCGCCAGTGTCTTCCAGGGCTTATTTTCGGAGATAAATCTTGCCTCAGAAAAACTTGGTAAAACATACGGTGACAGAAATGACCGGCTTTGTAAGATAATCAAAGAGATTGCGGAAGGGTTGAAACAGTTCTCGACTGACAGCGATACGTTAGGTGATGCTTACGAATATCTGATTGGTCAATTTGCAGCAGGCTCAGGTAAGAAAGCCGGGGAGTTCTACACACCCCAGCGTATTTCAGACATTTTATCTGCCATAGTTACGTTGGATAGTCAGGAACCAGCCACGGGACAGCGTTCGCATTTAGACAGTGTGTTTGACTTTGCCTGTGGATCAGGGTCTTTGCTGCTGAATATTCGCAAGCGTATGGGGCAGCATGGTATTAGCAAAATATACGGCCAAGAGAAAAATATTACCACCTACAACCTGGCACGTATGAACATGCTCCTTCATGGAGTAAAAGATTCAGAGTTTGATATTTTCCATGGTGATACCTTGCTCAACGATTGGGATATGCTGCGCGAGAGTAACCCGTCAAGAATGCCTAAATTCGACGCTGTGGTTGCTAACCCGCCCTTCAGCTACCGTTGGGAACCTACAGAAACATTAGCTGATGATGTGCGTTTTAAAAATCATGGTCTGGCACCTAAATCTGCTGCCGATTTCGCCTTCCTTCTCCATGGATTTCATTTTTTAAAAGAAGATGGCGTAATGGCGATAATCCTACCTCACGGTGTGCTTTTTCGAAGCGGTGCCGAAGCTCGTATCCGCACGAAGCTACTGAAGGATGGTCATATCGATACAGTAATTGGTCTGCCTGCGAACCTGTTCTTTTCAACAGGTATTCCAGTATGTATTCTGGTGCTGAAAAAATGCAAAAAACCAGACGATGTATTGTTCATCAATGCATCCGAATACTTCGATAAAGGTAAGCGACAAAACCAGCTACTTAGAACAGACGAAATGCCTAACGGTGAAATAGGGCACATCGAAAAGATTATTCATACTTATCAGTTCCGCAAAGAAGAGCCTCGCTATGCACGTCGCGTTAGCATGGAAGAGATCGAGAAGAATGATTTTAATCTGAATATTTCACGCTATGTTAGTACGGCCGAGGCCGAAGAGGAAATAAAACTTGATTCAGTTTATGCTGAATTGGTTTCTCTGGACAGTCAGATCAAATTAGCAACAAAAAAACATAACGAATTTCTAAAAGAGTTAGGTTTACCTCTTTTACCATAACTCCCACCGAGTGATTTTTTTTATCAAAATACAATGTCCTTACCCTATAAGGTAAGGACATTTCATCTTTCCATATACTGCCACTTTTTCCAAAGTGTGTCAGAGATTGGCCTGTCACAATTTTCTTATTTAACATCCCGATAATTCACATGCTAAAAAGTAACACCCAGTAAATTTTATACAATTGGTACACTCCTACCTGTTAACCGACTAACTCTCCAGCCAGCGAATAAATCTCCTTATATGTGGGAGTGTTGCGTTTTATCCAGTCATTAATGCGTAAGGCCAACTCTTCTGCGCTGCCAGCTCTGGATTTACTTGTTATCACGCTTTCATGTTCAAGCATAAAGGCATAAAGTGCAGGTGCAACTGCTTCGGATAATGTAACTTTACTGGTAAATGTCTCGTTATTCTTCACTTTCTCTGACAGTATTCTGATAAGTTCACTTCTAATAAGTGCGCTCCCACTTTTTTGTGCGGCGCTTCTCCCTCCCTGACTAGATTTTTCCTTTCTTATTAAGCGCTTCCCTTCATTCATTGCAATTTCATACCAACCTCTGAACTGGCCATAAAACTCATTTGCTTTAATTAATGCGTTGTAATACAGATACTCGTGAGCCGAGGTGATACAGTATCGAGCGAGAAGGAAAAAGTAACAGGCAAGCTCGAAGGCGTTAATATAATGCGGCTCATCAAATAAGCTGTGTACTTTATTGATTCCTTCAAGGATCTTCTCCTTAGTGGCAAAATGCGTGTTTAATCTTTCCAGAAACAGGCTGAAATCGGGTTTCTCTTGCACAACCCACAACTGGAGTTCCGTCATTTCCTCCGGGGAAATGAGGCTATCTTGAAACCATGACACACTCGCAGCACGCCAGACGGTATATGCCCGCTCCAGATGATGTATAAAACGTTGCTCCACTGGAGTAAACCCAAACCAGATTTCTTTCAGTGATTCACCTTCAAGATTAACCGGGGGAGAAGAATAAATCTGGCGAAAATGATTAATAAAATAATCAGCAGGTTCGATACCTTTCACGTCCCTGAACATTCTCTTTTTTCGCATATCCCTTCAGCCTCTGATTGAATTGACTTAACGATCACGATACTTCCATTGCAGAACTTTCGTCAATAGCTGATGTATCGAAGGTGGGATGGTGGGGAAAAGCGAGGAAAAAATAAAATTAACTGCTAACGTTTACCCACCCTTTTTCGCTTTTGTACTCTTGGTTCCGGAGCACAGTGCTCCGGTTATCAACATAGAGGAATGAACCATGGTCAACCTGCCACAAGCAGAATATCCGGTTTACGCAAACCGGCATGAGAACATACAAATTGGAGTCCCACTTCCACCAGAAGTTGAAAAACGGATCCACTTTGCAATGGGCGATGACATCCTGCTCAGCATGAAAGACATCACCGCTCACAGTGGCCTTAGTGACAAGCATTACTATTCCCTTATTTCCAGAGGTATGTTTCCCCGACCGCTGAAAATTGGTCGCTCAAGTCGTTGGAGAAAAAGTGACTATGAAGCATGGTTAAATGAGCGGGACACAAATCGCAAGTAATTCGGATTGCAATATCGATTGCTGAAACGATTTGTATTAACGGGCTTATCTAAAGCACGAGAAAATACGCACGCCTGTAATTGGAAATAAGTTATCTGTACCAGAATATTTATCACATTAACCCCGTGAGGGGAACAGCTATACCTGCTGTTCATCAGCAGGTATATGTCTTATGCTCTTTAACAATAAGGGACCATTATCATGAATCTGCCCCTGCAGAATTATCAGGGGGGAACTCCTGAACAACGAAATCTGTCTGTTAACGCCTCTGAAACACTATCATTTCCAATAAAGTCTCTTCCCAAAAAAATCAGTAATGCAATCATCGCTACGAGTGTAAATAAAAAAGTCTCTGTAGAGATTGCTGCCAGTTCATTTCTGGCTGCTGCTTCTCTTGCCTGCCTCCCGCTGGTTGAAGTGATACCTGTACATACAAAGATCCCTGAGCCCGCCGTGCTCAATTTTCTGGTTATTGCGGGGTCCGGTAGCGGAAAGTCTACGGTGTTGAGAGCTGTTATGCAGGTCTTTCATGATTTTTCATCAGAGGTGAATGAAGAATATAAAAATCTATTGAACCAATTTCAGGCCGATACAAGCCTGTGGGAGGAAAATAAAAAGGCCCTGGCCCGAAACCTACGGCAGGCGACGTCCAGCAATTATGGTCGTGAAGATGCAGAAGGGGCTATGGAGGAGCACCTGAATAATAAACCGCACAAACCTGTCCGGTTTAAGTTCTTATATCAGGATATCTCTAACGGTGAGCTTATCAAAAGCCTCGGAGATAATCCTGATGCGGGTATTTTCTCTGAAGAAGCCGTGACATTTTTTAAATCCAGGGCTAAAAACGATCCGGGTATATTTAACCTCGGGTGGGATGGTGCTCCATACTCATATAAACGTGACGGCGTGGATTGTGAAATAAATCTTCGCCTGATGTTTTGCCTGATGGTTCAGCCCGATATTTTTGATGAATATATCACCAGGAACCAGACAACAGGGAGAGGGAGCGGTTTCCTTGCCCGTTTTCTGTCAGTCAAGGTCGAGGGTGAATGTCAATATCAGGATGACGATTTTAGTCATATGAACCGCGCTCTTGACGAATTTGATAACAGAGTCCTGGAGCTACTGGAACGGGCAAAGCAATGTTTTTATGATGGCGTCACTGATAAGCAACAATTAATCCTGTCACCTCAGGCCATTGCATTTATGGGCGAGAAACGCGCCGAAATGAAGCAAAAAATAAGCGAAGCAGGACCATGGGAACATATTAAGGATATTGCTCTTAAATCGGGCTCTAACGCGATACGACTGGCTGCAATGCTTCACTACTTTGATGAGCAACCAGAAAATGAAATATCGCTTTCAGTAATGGAATGTGCACATAGGGTCATTGAATGGTATATGCAACAGGCTGGAAGAGTGTTTTATAAAAATTCACGTCTTTTCCTTTTTGAAAAAGATGTGCTGGAAGTATACCACTGGATCCACAACAGAATGACGATAGAGGGAAGAGCGATAATCGCAAAGTCCGAAATTATGCGTCTGGGACCCACGCATAAGGATAATAATCTCCGGTTAGCCAGCAAACTAGAACCCATCCTGGCACAACTGGCATGGCAAAAAAGAATTTATTTGATTCAGAATTCCACAGGAGGCCCTGTTCATATCATCCTGCCTGATTCACTCGGCGTTTTTCAGCATCCAGGTATACGGCGAGACTTATTCCCTCATGGGGTCAGATGCCTTGAGCCCAGTGATGTACCTGAAAGGGTGTCTCTGAACTTACCTAATCTGACTTTTTCCTGGTGAAGCGGGTGCTCATTACCTGATGCCCTATGTGATGATTTATGCATTCTGTATGTGCGTGAACCTACAAGGAGGCTGAGTGTTTTTTCATCAAAATGTAATCTGCTATGGCTTCACGAACCCTGGTTCTTGCGAATTTTCGCAGAATCGCGGCTGTTATAATGCCTGGGATTTTTGTTTGTGGTTGAAATCTGAGCAAGTGAGCTATTCAGGAGGTGATATGGCATAAGAGGAAAAGGCCTCGTGATTGAATGGTTAGTCACAAAATCAGCATACAGGAAAGCCCTTCATAGCCACAATGGGATAACTATGCGTTATTGGAGGGCTTCATCAAAAATACCTGTCAGAGGAGGAAATATACGATTTATAATAAGTGAATATTGAGGGTGGATTTAGTGAGATAGTCTCTAGGTGTCGTCTGTCTCATTTAACCCATTATACATTATCTTATTACTATTAATTATCACTATCTATTCACAGTTCATTATTAAGATTATTTTCATGACACAATGTGATCGGAATAATTGTAGAAGAAAAGTATCCAGACGTTCAGCAACAGGTAAAGCAGATCTTTGCGAATACCATTACCAGAGATTTCAGATCAACCAGAAAAACAAAGAGAGGCGATTATTAAGTACCTGTCAGTATTGTGGGCACTCTCTGGCAGAGACAAGGAATAAACAGTATTGCAGTGCAGCATGCCGTCAAAAAGATTCGCGTAAAATTAATACCAATAATACCGTAAGTATTCTGGATTCATCCTACTTGAAACATATTAATAGTACCTATATACGAAATCCATTTATTTTAGGATCTATTACTGGACCGGAGGATGTGGTGGATTTTCACCAGCTATATCAGATAAAAGCCCGTCATCAGCGAAGCTATGCTATTCCTGCTTACGAGGGGTATCAGGGAAAACTGAAGCTTGTGGCGTTGCTGTGTATTGAAATATGTCACATGTATCCAAATGGGAAAGGAGGTGCAAACATAGCAGATAATTTGATTATAGCTCCTGAATTAATAAACCGCAGAAACAGAGATGTCATACCTTATCAGGGCCATGGTTTCGACGGTATCAAATCAGCAGGTGAATGTATTCCATTTAACGGAAGTTTGTATGATGGACTGGCAGAGCAATATGGCGTCTTAAGGGTTAACGAAGAATTGCGCAGAATCACGCCTGTCAGGCGCTTTCATGGTAATGTTCCCAGAGAGATTGTGTTTGGCGGCATTGAGCAACAGCTTCCTTTATTCACGTTGCTTCATGGGGAACTGTGGCGTCTTGGACATCACAGAATTTCAGAATGTCTGGGCGAGATCCGGCAACTGTTCCCTGAATATCCTTTGTATCTGGAGTTGCTGGCGATTGTGGGTTTTCATGCGGTGTTATCTGGCGATCCCGATCGCATCATGGCGCTTTTATGCCGTGTTTTTAATAAATGCTTTGATGCCACCTCGTTGTTGCGTGAACCACACAAGCAGTGTATCGACCTGATGTATCGCTTGTTGCGTAAGTATCTTCGTCGCTACTTCAATGTTGAAATAGATAGCAGGGAGGCTGTGGTGACGTTCTACAATGGGTTTTACTCACAAGAGATAATCGCGCCTGGCGATGCCGACGATGAAGTCGTGTGTTATCGCTATTCCACCGGTGTCAAACATTCTGCCACCACCTTTTTCTATGTACCACCACAGAAGAAGGAACCCGTCGATTTATGGCGTCTTATGGGGGAAGATCTTACTTTTGAGTAAAGGATATTCCAGATATTTTTGCGGCTATATTACTTACCTGAACAGAGCAGGAATCTTTTCTGCAACGGCGAATAAACCACTTCCTGCGTGACTTACCCGGTTCGTTACTGATGTAGCGTTCCGGGTTTTTTAGTTTTATGCGGCAATTCTCTGTTGCATCTATCTCACGAGATTCACAGCTGCGTAATCTCCCTGGCTACAGATAAATCTTTCTCACGAGTTTCAGCACAAAAAAGAGGTCGCTCAGACCGCTGACCCCTGCAACCAACTGACGCAACGCGATTCGCTGCCTGAACAGCTGTCGGGTAGTCTGCCGATTGGCAATCTTACGCCGGAACAACCCGAGAAAATGGCGACACTCAACCAGCGCATGTCTTCTCAGAGGTTTCCTGATTTCATGGTGCTTTGGCAGGGATGAGAGGGCCAGAATGTCGCTGATAACGTCAATGTAGCTGTGCGCCCGGATATCATAGTAGTCCTGCCGGTGGGTAATGGATGCCGGGTTAGTGATGTAGAAATAATCCTTCCTGTCGGCGAAATAAAACAGGCCATTTGCAGTGGCGAGGTTAATCGTCCAGAGAATGTCCTTGTGGCTTTTACCCTCCTGAAAGCGCAGATTATTCTTCCTTATATAGGACGAGCGCACCATTTGTAGCCACAGGTAATGCGGCCATTCTTTCTGTGCCACGCAATGTTGTATCCACGCATGCCCGTTGAGTGCCTGAGCATAAGGTTGCTTACGATGAACAGGTCTTCGTTGCAGGCAACTGCTGTCGGTGTACCAGCCATTGAAAAGAGCAACATCGGCCTGGGCCGCTCGTGCGCTTTTCAGTCTCTCCCGGAGAAAACCTTCTTCAATCCGGTCATCCGCATCAAGAAAAACCACCCATTCACCCCGGTGCACTGCCAGTGCGGCATTTCTTGCAGCATATACACCAAGGTTCTGCTGGCTGATAACCACCAGCCGTCCATCTTCGATGGTGCTGAGTATGATCGACGTTTCGTCGGTAGAGCCATCATCCACAACAATCACCTCAGTGCTGAGTGTTTGCTCGCTGAGGAGTCCATGCACCAGATGACCAATAGTGGCCTGCGCATTGAAGACCGGGATAATGACGCTGACATCAATTTCAGGCTGCATATCGGGCTACGCTTTCCCTTCGCTGTCATCTTTCTGACGCCTGACGGGGAGGATGTGTTTTTCCCTGATTTCCTGCTCAGTATCAAATAAGCATTCGTCGCAGTATTCCTTATCAAGCCCAAACAGGAGGCTGATGACGCCCCTTCTCTTGTTACATCTTGCACATCTTTTCATTCCGACACCTGTATCCCTTTGAGCCAGCCACTTTCAATCCTGGTTAGGTAAATCTCTATAAAACAGACCATTAACAATATTTCACCGTCGTTCATGTGTAGTCTTTACAAAATTATTAATTGATTATACAGATCAATTATATTAAATCGATCGATAAAAACGATCATGATGTTGCCGATTACACGCACCCTGGCATGGGTTTTAGTCGGGTCATTTCCACGGCCCGGAAGGGTTATCAACAGCGAAGAGGGCAGGATGAAGGTTTCCCGCTGATTAGTGGGTGATGAGTATTTTCCGGGAAGTAAAACCATTCGGGAAACAGACCTGTTTCCCGCTCAGCAATTAAAAAGGAAAAAATTGAATGAAAAAATACCGTCCACATCAGAAAACCTTGCTGGCTGGTGTGCTCAGCATGGCGGCGTTTAATGCCTCTGCCGCATGGACCGTCAATGGTACCTTCTGCCAGTCGTACAGCGATGACGGTCAGGTTCTGCTACGGGTTAAGCCGTCAACGATTGGTATCATTGAGAATAAGCCGCAGTGCGGCGGTCGTGGCACCACTGAACTTACCGGTAGTAATTTCAGGATTAATAACGCTTCTTTCCCATCCAGCGTGATGTGTAACAGTCAGTCCCAATACCGGGCTGTGCAGACAACCGTGGCAACCAGTAATATCCAGTCAGTTATTAATTCATTGAAAGAAAACAAAAAAGTCAGTATGAGCACGTTTGGTTCTTCTTTTACCTTCAGTACCGCTGATTTTGCCAGTGCGTGCGGCCCGGTGATTAATCAGAAGGTGGCTGATTTCGATCCTCAGTCAGAATACAAGCAGGACATGGCCCGGATGGGTTACAAACAGGATGAAAACGGCCAATGGCATAAACAATCCAGGCGGGCATATTCACGCGAAGCTGACCCGGAAATAGCTGCCAGTTACAATCCAAAAGCGGGCGTTGCTGAAGGTTCTGGAAAAGGTGGGTTTCATGGGGACGGAACCAATAAAAATCTTTATGGCCCGGGTAGCCAGGCGCAAAAGGACGCAAAAGCGGCAAACGAAGACCGCCGCCTCGCGGCACAAAATCGTGTGTCGAAAGCTACCCAAGGAATAACAGAACCAGGGGAGCAGACAGCCCAGCAGTCTGCCGATTACCCGGTGAATGCGTTCTGTACCCTGGATAACGGAAAAAATGTGGGTGTCTTTGCGGCCGCAGGACATGATTATCGCTACACCTACTCGGATAAAAACGATAAACCCGAGCTTGAGTTAAAAGAAGGGGTGTTCGGCGTGAAGGCTTTCCACTACCACGCACCGCTGGGAATGGGCTCTGCCAGTTATATCCGCTTTAAAAAAGGGGTGTACGACTACATTCTGCTGAGTAAAGACACTGGTCATGAAGAGTTTCAGGGCATCCGGGTGTACAAAAACGGTGACCTGGTTTCGGCTCATGAGTGCAAAACCCGTCTGACGCTCGATACCCGCCAGCTTCCTCAGGACGGTCACGTCGATAACGAAAAAATGGGTGAACACTTCATCCTGAACTGACCGTAAAAATCCTTAACTACAGGAATAACCCCGCCACGACAGGACCTTACACCAGCAGGCCACATCCCTCCAGGGACGTGGCCTGTTCTTTTTGGCCCCCCACCAGCCAGGCTCATCACAGCGATGTCCCTGCCTTTCTTTTATCCACTGTTTAAGCAGGAGAACGAATGGAAAATAACGATGAAATTCACGTTGAGTATGACGATGAGATGCTTGGAGAGGAACACAATCCCCGCAGTATTCAGGCGATGATGGGCTGGCTCTATGACAAAGCCGTCAGCGGGATTGCCGGGATCGAGTCGGCTGAAACCCTGGCAGAACGCTATCTCGCCGATGCGAAGGGGGATGTGATGAAAGCCGCCCACGCGATGATCCGCTGGGAGAGCGTCAAGGCGGGCAGTACCGGCTTTTTATCCTGTGTGGGCGGGATGGTGGCGATGCCCGTCACGCTGCCGCTGAACATCACCAGCGTGCTGTTTCTCCAGACCCGACTGGTAGCCGCCATCGCCTGCCTTGGCAAACGCAGTCTGGCTGACGAACGTATCCGGGCACTCGCCGGGCTGTGCCTGTGCGGTAACGCTGCCAAAGCACTGTTGCAGGAAGTGGCGTTACAGGCGATGGACAACTGGACCCGCCCCTTCACACGGCAGATTGTGGAGAAAACCCTGGTGCTGATGGCTGCCCGTGCAGGTATGCGCACCGGCGGTCAGTTTATTCGTCTGGTGCCACTGGCCGGTGGCGTGGTCAGCGGGGCGGTGGATGTCACCACCACCCGCACAATTGGCCGCATTGCCTGCACCACGTTTCTGCCACCTTATCCGGGGCAACGGAAATCATGAGAAATCATCAGGTTCTCTCATTGCCGCAAGGGACGTTCACCCGCTCTCAGGCTGAAGCGATAGCCGCCGCATACATCAATATTGCTATCGAAGATGACCAGGGTACCCATTTTCGTCTGGTTATCCGCGATACCGACGACATGCTTATCTGGCGCGACTGGAATTTTGCCCCGGAGGCTGGCGTGATGCTCAACCGCTATATTGCCAGCAACGGCATCCCAATGGCCCCTGCAGCTGACGACAATTAAAGGTCGTTTCCACGACTGCAACAACCACCGCTATCACTATTACCCCCTCACATCCACGCAGACCACCAGGCCATGCTTCCTTGCGGGGGTATGGCCTGTCTGCGTTTATGCCGTTAACCACAAGGATTTTTCATTATGCGATTAGCCAGCCGCTTTGGCCGTACTAACCAGATCCGCCGCGATCGTCCACTGACCCACGACGAATTACGCCAACATGTTCCCAGCGTTTTTGGCGAGGACAAACACGAATCCCGCTCGGATCGCTACTGCTATATTCCGACCATCACCCTGCTGGAGAACCTGCAGCGCGAAGGTTTTCAGCCGTTCTTCGCCTGCCAGTCGCGTGTTCGTGACCCTGATCGTCGGGAGCATACAAAGCATATGCTGCGATTGCGCCGCGCCGGTCAGATAAACGACCAGCAGGTGCCGGAAATCATTATCCTCAACAGCCATGATGGTGCATCAAGTTTTCAGCTGCTGCCGGGCATATTCCGCAGCGTTTGCTCCAATTCCCTGGTCTGTGGGCAGTCGTTTGGTGAAATTCGCGTACCCCACCGGGGAAACGTGGTGGAGAGAGTTATTGAAGGCGCCTATGAGGTACTGGGAATATTTGACCAGGTGGAAGAAAAGCGCGAGGCCATGCAGTCGCTGTTACTCCCCCCACCGGCACAGCAGGCACTGGCGAAGGCTGCGCTGATGTATCGCTTTGGCGAAGAGCATCAGCCGGTAACCGAAGCCCAAGCGCTCACCCCCCGTCGCTGGCAGGATGAGAAAAATGACCTCTGGACGGTCTTTAACCGCCTGCAGGAGAACCTGAGCAAGGGTGGATTGGTCGGACGCTCGGCACAGGGTAAGCGCAGCCGTACCCGAGCCGTCAACGGTATCGACGGTGACCTTAAACTGAACCGGGCCTTGTGGGTGATGGCGGAAGAACTGCAGCAGGCGCTGAGCTGATGCGGCACGCTCCAGCGAAAGAGATGTCGATGGCTATGCACAGTTCTGCCCACGCTCACATCTGAACGTCCCGCTTGCTGATATCACCCGCCGGTAACACGGCACATCTGCTCCCCCAATTACACGACTCACATGCTCCCGCTCATCGTGAATGCGCTGATGACCCTGACAAAAGGAAAACAACCATGACGGACATGATTCATCTTAACGATAACAACCTGTTGTATCCCTCTACCGGTGATGACTCCATACCGGTATTAGCCGCCACACTCGTTCCGGATGAACAACGAGTGGAATTCTGGCCGCAGTACTTTGGTAACATCCCACAATGGATAATCCTTGAGCCGCATATCTTCACTTGGATGGACCGCTTCTGCGCGAACTACAGCGGCGGAATCTGGCAGTTTTACACACTCAGCAACGGCGGCGCGTTTATGGCTCCGGAGCCTGACGGTGACGACGATGAAAAATGGACGCTGTTCAACCCGATGAATGGTAACGGCGCGGAGGTGAGCGCAGAGGCTGCGGGCATAGCGGCCTGCCTGATGGCTTACAGCCACCACGCCATGCGCACCGAATGCGACGCCATGACGGAGCACTATTACCGTCTGCGGGACTACGCGATCAACCACGCGGAATGCAGCGCCATCATGCATATCATCGACTGAGGGCACCACTATGGAAACACAGTTACCGCTTTTTGCCGCTGAATTACCGGCATCCGCACAGCACACCATCCGTGAGGCATTAACCCTGCTGGAGCGTCAGTTACGTGAACCCGGAGCGTCATTTACCTCCAGCCACGCAGTCCGGGACTGGCTGCGCCTTCAGCTTGCCACCCTGGAGCACGAAGAATTTACAGCGCTCTTCCTTGATAACCAACACCGGCTGATTGCGTATGAAGCTCTCTTTATCGGCACCATCAACCATACGCAGGTCCATCCACGGGAGGTAGTGAAGGCGGCGCTGAAACATAACGCTGCTGCCATTCTCGTCGCACACTGCCACCCCTCAGGCTACGCAGAGCCCAGCGAGGCAGACAGACGGATCACAGAACGTCTAAAACAAACACTGGACTTGGTGGACATCCGTCTGCTGGACCATCTGGTAGTGGGTGGAATGGAGATCGTCTCGCTCGCTGAGCGTGGCTGGATGTAAGGAGAACCAGTGATGAAAATCGTCCCTAAACGTCAGGCTATGGCGATTTACCGTCAGCATCCACAGGCCCGGTTGTTTCGTTTCTGTACCGGTAAATACAAATGGAGCGGCAGCATCTGCCATTACGCGGGTCGGGAGGTCCAGGACATCAGCGGTGTGCTGGCAGTTTTTGCTGAACGCCGTCAGGACCGTCATGGCCCGTATGTGGTGCTGCGAAGCGTCACACTTAATTAATCACTTACCATCACTGTTAAGGAGTGCTTGAATGTCCGATACTGAAAGTACCGATGCCGGGGCGATACCTCAGCACACTATCGCTTCCCCCTGGTGGGGGCTGAAGTGCGACACCACACCCTGTTTTGGTACCCGCTTGGTCCAGGAGGGCAATCAGCTACACTTCCTGTCTGACCGGAGCAATTTCACCGGAACATTTCACGAAAGCGAAGCATTGCAGCTTAATCAGGCTTTTCCGCTGATGCTCAAACAGCTTGAGTTGATGTTGGTATCCGGTGAGCTCAACCCACGCCACCAGCACTGTGTCACGCTGTATCACGATGGTCTCATTTGCAAAGCGGACACGCTGGGCAGCTGTGGTTATATCTACCTCGCGATTTATCCGGGGGAACCGCCAGCAGCGTAATCACCAGACCTGCAACAGCATCCGGCAACACCATCACCTTCCTCGTTTCACCTCAGAAAGGGAACATCATGCAAACCCAATCTAACCCTGTACGGGCGGCAGAGTCCTGCCCGTCGCCTGTCGTCGTCTGGCAGACATTACTAACGCACTTGTTGGACCGCCACTACGGTCTGATGCTCAGCGATACGCCGTTTGGCAACGATGGCGTGATTCAGGAGCACATCGACGCGGGGATTTCGCTCTGTGATGCGGTGAACTTTATCGTCGAAAAGTACGATCTTGTCCGTATTGATCGTCGCAGTTTTAGTGCAGAAACATCGTCTCCGCTTATCGGTCGCATTGACATTCTTCGTGCCCGTAAAGCCTGTGGACTCATGACCCGCAACAGCTACAAAGCGGTTACCTACATCACTACCGGCAAATACAGCGAGATAACACGATGAAACTCTCCCTGACCGTAGAAGCCGATACCCTCAACGTCCTGGCCCTCAACATGGGCCGGATCGCTGTAGATATAGATGGTATTGAACTGGCCGATCTGATCGATGTGGTCTCTGATAACGGTTATTCGCTTCGTATTGCTGATACCCCCGGGAAGCTGATTGTTGAAGACCCGCTTCCTGCCAACGCCCGCTACAACGGCATTCAGTGCAGTACCACGCATATCACCGAAACCGACAACACCCTGCTGTACAAACTGTCGCACCAGTATGAAGACTTTGGTGAATCAGAATGGATTCTGTACACCGGCGCTGGTTATCTGCTCTACCTGGGCGCGTGGTCATTTCCGGTCTTACGCCTCAAACGCCTCGGACTGTCAAAGGATTGCCGCCGGTTAGTGGTGACGCTTATCCGTCGCTATTCCACCGAAATCATTCACCTTGATGCCTTTGGTGAAGTGCTGCCCGGCTTTAACACCTTTGACTGGTAACTCACATTCTCACTGACCAGAAGGAAACAATACCCATGTGAGAACTCACCACAGAAATCGCCCTTAATATCCTCATTGGCTGGCTGCTGGACAACATCCACGGTGACAGCGGGATCATCTTCTATAACGACGAAGACAATACAGATTCAGCGGCCCTGCTGCCTTGGATTGAACTGGCCCGAAATGATGTGTGTGATCTCCGTCATCTTTAGCTTCTGCAGCAGGTCGGCACAGCGTAGTCGCCGCCACCATAATTCACCAACACATAAACGCCAGCCTTCATCCGCTGGCGTTTTTCTTTATACAAGGAAAAAATAATGACCGGACAGCCTCATACTGAACCCGAAATATTAGCCGATCATACCGGTGTGATTTGTTCCACCAGCATAGAACGTATTGTCAGCGGACGGAATGCCGCACTGGCACAGATTGAGTCACTGATACAACAGATTGATGATGTCTCGATGTTGACCCGCAGCATCGGGGGAAAAACCGCTCTGAACTGGGCCATGAAGCAGGATTTTCGCTGTGGCTGCTGGTTGATGGAAAAAAGAGAAGCGGCAATGAAAGCCATTACCCGCAATCTCGATCGCGATATATGGCGTGACTTAATGAAGCGTTCAGGGATGCTTGCCATCATGGATGCCCAGGCTCGTGAGCAGTGGTACAACAGCCTGGAGAAAGACGATATTCCCGCAATCAGTGAAGAAAATATCATTAACACATTTAAGCAATTGCATCTGAATAAAGATGAGGTATTTGAACGTGGTGTGATTAACGTGTTTAAGGGGCTGAGCTGGGATTACAAAAGCAATAGCCCGTGTAAATTTGGAAAGAAGATCATCGTGAATGGGCTGGTCAAATATGACAGATGGGGATTTGGTCTGAACTGGGGTTGGCAACGTGATCGTCTCGCTGATCTTGAGCGCATGCTGATGCTCCTCGATAGAAAACTTGTCCCCGACAACCGCGCCGATGTCACCCGTCGCCTTAGCGATCATATTCATGAGAACAGGCACAGCACCAGTTATGAGGATGAGATGTTTACTATTAAGTACTTTCAGAAGGGGACGGCCCACATCACGTTCAAACGATCGGAGCTGGTTGATAAGTTGAATGACATCATCGCCCGGCACTATCCAGGCTTGTTAAGCAGCCGTTCTTGAGGGTTTTGACGGCTGAAGCTAACAGGCTTATGATCCGTCGTAATCGGAGTTTTACGCAGTATGGGCTATAAAACGCAGGTCTCACCTGCGGGAGCCGATCGGGGTAAAGACATCATTGCTTCACCTGATGGGTTCGGTTTTGAAAATCCGCGTATCATCGTTGAAGTAAAGCACCGCAGGGAACAGATGGGAAGCCAACAGATACGCAGCTTTATCGGCGGTCGCCATAAAGACGATCGCGGGCTTTATGTCAGTACAGGGGGTTTTACGAAAGATGCTCGATATGAAGCCGACCGTTCGACGATACCACTGACGCTCTGGACGCTTGATGATCTCGTCCGTGCTCTTATTGAGAACTACGAGCAAGTCGATATCGAAACCAAACTTTTGGTTCCTCTGAAGAAAACTTTCCTACCTGCCTGAATCTTGCTTTGATAGCCATATCGGTGTTCTACTGGTATGGCTTTATACCCACTCGAAATGTCTATTTTTTGTACGGATTTTAACTTGTGGGTACAAGTGCGGGTATAACTATTTATGCCTTCTAATAAACTATATTGATATCAGTCTATTGGCTTTGAAATTCGAGTCCGGCCTTCGCACTCACCCTCTAAACACCTCCTTCCTGTGCCACTCTACAAACCCTTCTTTTGGATAATTCTCGCGTATCATCGGTAGAGCAATCTCCTTCCCGTCGAAATCCCAGAACAGTCTGCCCACCATGCCGCTGCCATTTACTGCGGGCGACACTTGAACTCGCATACTTTCATCCAGGCCAATCGAACCTTTATCAAAGGCTTTATGGTGAATTGCACACAGCGCCAGGCCGTTTGAAATCTCGCACGGGCCGCCGTGCTGTTTCCATTTGATATGGGCGGCTTCCAGGGCGACCGAGGTGCTGTCGTGGCGCATATTGAAGCCACAAATAGCGCATTCATAGTTATAGGCACGCAGAACCTGCTGGCGGAACAATGGGTCCCGCTGTTTGCGGATTTGCAGGATATCAAATCCCAGTTCATCCGCGATCTCTTCCTGGATGCTTTCGGTGAAGTGCGCCTCGAGGATGTGCTGGGCCAGGGCGTTGATGAGGCTTTTGTTCTTTTTCAGCAGGGCAAAATGTTGTTCATCAAAACCTCCGGCGACGTTGTGCGTTACCAGTTCCCCGGCAGGGGGCTGTTTGCTGCTACCGGATGTTGAACAATGCTCGGCGTTTTGTAGCTCCCAGAACCCATCTCCCTGTAAGCGCCAGAAAGGCATATCCGGGCGGTATTGCGCGCGCTGTGGTCCAAATCGCTCCAGCAGGCTTTGCAACGGGTCGCGAACTTCCGAACCGTAGTCAAACAGGCGACCGTGACCCTGCTGATAACCCGCCAGCACATGAAGCAGCAGCAGAGGCTTATGCGGCGCACGTTGCTCGCCTTTACGCCAGATGGTGATGTCGGCAATTGCCTGTTGCAGGGTTTTACTGGAAGTCATTGATTTCATTATCAGGTAAATAATTGCGATGATGCTCGCAAAATATCACCTGATCAAGAGGAGTGAGGCCGATACACTATCGATGTCACTTTATCGCATGCCGTTATTTCAGAAAGTCTTTGGTTAAAGGAATCTGCCCCATGAATGAACTACCTGACACGCTGCCGCGCGAGTACATCATCAAGGCCATTCACGCCTATGACTCGGGCTTCTCGCATCGTTTCAAAGAGGCACGGCTTTACGAGCTGGAATTTCAGGGGCGTCGCTATCCGTCAAAAGCCATTGCCGGAATTGCGGCGACGCTTTTGACGGGCAAAGCGTTTACCCCTCAGGATTTCTCCGGCGGTATCAGTTCGAAATGCGTCAGATTATTGACTGAGCAAGGTTTTCATATTGTTCAGGATAAAAAGCGCGCTGCGGCGGTGAGCGACACGATCTTTCCTGAAGAACTCGAAGCGCAAACTAAATATATAGAAGGGGCAGCGACTCAGGTGACCGTGAATCGCTATGAGCGCGACCGCAACGCCCGACAGGCAGCGCTTCGCCATCACGGTTGTCAGTGCAAAGTCTGTGGCATCGATATGTCAAAGGTCTACGGTAAGATTGCCGAAGGGTTTATCCATGTTCATCACCTGGTACCCCTATCGGTAATAAAAGAAGACTACTGCCTTGATCCCATCAATGACCTGATCCCCGTATGTCCAAACTGTCATGCTATGTTGCACCGGCGCATACCGCCGTACACCCCAGAAGAACTGAAAAATATGCTGTGCTAAACGCTCAAAAAAGGCGCCCGCAGGCGCCCCAATGACAATCACACACTCACCCCTTCAACGCTTTCCCCGCAATCACCCCGATAAACTCCAGTACCTGCTTTTGCTTACGCGCGGAGAGCTTTTCCACGGCGCGCAGGGATTTCATCAGTTCTGACTCTTCGGGGTCGGCGGTGCGGGCGGTTAATACGATGCAGCCTTGCATTACGCGAACATCAACGTCGGTGCCGGTGTCGAATCCGGCGGCTTTCAGCCACTGGCCCTTCATCACAATGGACGGAAACCGAACGTACTTCACCGGAATACGGCTGTAATCAGGATAACGGCTCGCATAACCCACCTTCAGGCGACGGTTATCTGCGGCGTGGACTTCTGGATCAAATGAAACTGCAATACAATGCGTATCAGTCATGGCTGCTATTCTCTATTAATAGTTGCTGTGATTAGCGATGCGGAGGTGTTGGCGCACCTTCGCATCGCGCTAATAAAACCCCTGTAAATTACGCCAGTATCCAGGGGGAAGTCCAGATGTAAATAAGATGAAATAAGCGCGAATAGCACGCTTTCGGAATAAATAGAAAACGCCTTCCCCCCAATGAATCCGGTATTATTCACCGTATAAATCCATTCTCATCCAATCCGCCAAATACCTGCCATTTCCAGAAAATAATGCTCCTCTGCATCTGACCAAAAATGCGATCTCACTCACTGAAGCAAATAGCAAACTCTGAAACAACACGGTTTTGTACACTTTGCTTTACACTTTTAGTGATGTGAATCACAAATATCACTCCGTGAAGTGATCCGACTCTCACAAAATGAGGTGTACTCATTCACCAATACATTACGAGCACAGCCTGGAAAGTTATGTTTTCAGTATCTCCACTCTCCGCAGACACACTACGACGAATGGCAAATCGAAACGCAAAAAAAAACTTGTTGAATATTAACAGGTAAAAAAATGACGTGTGATTTGCATCACCCACATTTACAGCTTTTTAAATTATTGCCAGTGATTAATGTTGACCGGGCTATTTCCATAATCAATCAAATCTTGCATAGTGCCTCCACATTATTTCTCCCCCTGACTCAGGAGGCGAATAGTTATATTTCATCAGGATTTGTTGATGAACCAGGTATGATTTACTTCACATTAATACGTACATGACCACTGTTACTGGAGAAACAAAATGAATTATCCGGCAGAACCCTTCCGTATTAAAAGCGTTGAAACTGTATCTATGATCCCGCGTGATGAGCGCCTCAAAAAAATGCAGGAAGCGGGTTACAATACTTTCCTGTTAAATTCGAAAGATATTTATATTGACCTGCTGACAGACAGTGGCACTAACGCAATGAGCGACAAGCAGTGGGCCGGAATGATGATGGGTGATGAAGCGTACGCGGGCAGCGAAAACTTCTATCATCTGGAAAGAACCGTGCAGGAACTGTTTGGCTTTAAACATATTGTTCCGACTCACCAAGGGCGTGGCGCAGAAAACCTGTTATCGCAGTTGGCTATTAAACCTGGGCAATATGTTGCCGGGAATATGTATTTCACTACCACCCGTTATCACCAGGAAAAAAATGGTGCGGTGTTTGTCGATATCGTTCGTGACGAAGCGCACGATGCCGGTCTGAATATTGCGTTTAAAGGTGATATCGATCTTAAAAAATTACAAAAGCTGATTGATGAAAAAGGCGCAGAGAATATTGCGTATATCTGCCTGGCGGTGACGGTTAACCTCGCGGGCGGCCAACCGGTCTCGATGGCTAACATGCGTGCGGTGCGTGAACTGACAGAAGCGCATGGCATTAAAGTGTTCTACGACGCTACCCGCTGCGTAGAAAACGCCTACTTTATCAAAGAGCAAGAGCAGGGCTTTGAGAACAAGAGCATCGCCGAGATCGTGCATGAGATGTTCAGCTACGCCGACGGTTGTACCATGAGTGGTAAAAAAGACTGTCTGGTGAACATCGGCGGCTTCCTGTGCATGAACGATGACGAAATGTTCTCTTCTGCCAAAGAGTTAGTCGTGGTCTACGAAGGGATGCCATCTTACGGCGGCCTGGCCGGACGTGATATGGAAGCGATGGCGATTGGCCTGCGCGAAGCCATGCAGTATGAGTACATTGAGCACCGCGTGAAGCAGGTTCGCTACCTGGGCGATAAGCTGAAAGCCGCTGGCGTACCGATTGTTGAACCGGTAGGTGGTCACGCGGTATTCCTCGATGCGCGTCGCTTCTGCGAGCATCTGACGCAAGATGAGTTCCCGGCACAAAGTCTGGCCGCCAGCATCTATGTGGAAACCGGCGTGCGCAGCATGGAGCGCGGAATTATCTCTGCGGGCCGTAATAACGTGACCGGTGAACACCACAGACCGAAACTGGAAACCGTGCGTCTGACTATTCCACGTCGTGTTTATACCTACGCACATATGGATGTTGTCGCAGACGGCATCATTAAACTTTACCAGCACAAAGAAGATATTCGCGGGCTGAAGTTTATTTACGAGCCGAAGCAATTGCGTTTCTTTACTGCACGCTTTGATTACATCTAAAAAATAGTTATGGCCCCATCACGTGATGGGGCTTTTTTGTATTCCTTTTCCATGAACAGGAAACCTTTGCGGTGCCCGTTACCGTGACATAACTAAAAAAAAGTAAACCCTGACTCCGACATTTTTATTATCCGCATGATGTACAAATGACAGCTGTAATTATAACGAATAGTCTACAGGAACATTTATCATGGATATTAATGCCATTGAGCGACAGAGTAGTACCCCCGGACTGATTAGCGGAACCATGTTGGTTATCGCGACCGTAGTGGGTGGCGGGATGTTCTCCCTGCCGATTGCGATGGCCGGCGTATGGTTCCCCGGTGCGTCTGTTATTCTTCTGTTTATCGCCATCATGATGTTATTAACCGGTCTGATGCTGGTCGAAGTTAATCTGCATTATGGCGCCGGTGCCAGTTTTAATACTTTTACTCAGGATTTATTAGGCCGGAAGTGGAATATCGTGGTTGGTATCGCTTTCGGCTTTGTGCTGTATATTCTGACCTATGCCTATATCTCCGGTTCGTCGGCGGTGATGGCGCAAACCGTGTTCAAATACAGCGGCGTGCGCTTTCCGGCGAATATCTCGGTGGTGATCGTCAGTATGCTGGTCGGCGCGATTGCCTGGTATAGTTCCTTACTGGTCGGACGCATCACTACCGTGCTGATTATCGGTAAGTTTGTGGCGTTCTTTGCCACGTTCTCCGGGCTGATTGGCCATATCGAAGTGGCAAAACTCATCGACAGCGTGGCGGTGGCGTTGCCCAATTCGCAGTATCTGCCGTACATCCTGATGACGCTGCCGTTCTGTATTATCTCGTTTGGTTTTCACGGTAACGTGCCGAGCCTGGTTAAACTGTATGGCACAAGCGGAGTCTCGAATATTACGCGTTCGATTATCATCGGTACGCTGTTTGCTCTGCTGCTGTATATTTTCTGGCTGGGCGTGACGATGGGTAACATCAGCCGTTCCTCATTCCCGCCGATTATCGCCAAAGGCGGCAATATCGATGTGTTTGTCGAGGCCATCAGCGGGCTGTTCACCAGCCGGTATATGGATCTGATCCTCACCTTTTTCGGCAACTTCGCGGTAGCCAGTTCCCTGCTGGCGGCGACGCTTGGCCTGTTCGATTACATCGCCGACCTGTTTCACTTCCCGGACGACGGCATGGGCCGCCTGAAAACCGCGCTGGTGACCTACTTCCCGCCAGCCGCCGTGTGCTTCTTCTTCCCGAACGGTTTTGTGCACGCGATTGGTTACGCCGGTCTGGCCTTTACCATCTGGAGTGTGATCCTGCCGCCGTTCCTGGTGAAAGCCGCGCGGAAACGTTTCCCAACCGCCAGCTATACCGCGCCCTGTAATAACACCGTGCTTAACCTGGTGATTGTCTGCGGAGCGGTTGTCTATCTGACGGTTGTTCTGGACGTATTTGGTCTGCTGCCAACGTTTCGTTAGACGGAGTCAAAATGAAAAACGTGTTGTCTGTTCAGTCGTCGGTCGTTTATGGCTATGCCGGAAATAAAGCCGCTGTGTTGCCGATGCAGCTCTCGGGGATCGATGTCTGGCCGTTTTACACCGTACAGTTTTCCAACCACACCCAATATGGGATGTGGCAGGGTATGGCGATGCCGCACGGCGAGCTGAGCGCGATCATCAGCGGGCTGGATGACCTGCAAAAGCTGGCGCAATGCGATGCCGTATTGTCCGGGTATCTTGGAGATAAACGCCATTGTGAAGAGGTGAAGCACGCGGTCACCACCATTCGTCAGCGTAATCCGCAGGCGCTCTATTTTTGCGATCCGGTAATGGGCGACCCGCAAAAAGGCTGCATTGTCGCGCAGGGCGTGGAGTCATTTTTTGTCGATGACGCCATTCAACTGGCCGACATGATGGGACCGAATCTCTATGAGCTGGGCGTGCTGACGGGCAGACAACTGCGTAGTTTTGACGAGGTGGTGGAAGCGGCGCGGCAGCTGGTGTCGTGGGGCGTAAAGAAGGTGCTGGTGAAGCATCTCGGCGACTGTTCGCGGAACAAACAGGCGTTTGAAATGCTGCTGGTGACGCCGGAACAAACGTTACACATTGCCCGGCCGCTGTATACCTTTGCCAAAATGCCGGTCGGCGTTGGGGATCTGATTTGCAGCGTGATGCTGGCCTCACTGCTCAATGGTTATGAGGACAAGCTGGCGCTGGAGCGGACCACCAGTGTTGTTGACGCGGTAATGCGGCTGACGAAAGAGCATGATTCGTATGAACTGCGGCTGATAGACGCGCGCCACCAGATTATGGACCCACAGGTTCGCTATCAGGCAACGGTGATCTGAAGCCGCAAGGGGGCTCTGTGTTTCTGACATTGCTGAGGTTTCAGCATCCGCTGGTCTACCGTTTTGCATGGCTTCGTATTTGGGTTGTGATGTTAAGAGCGTGCGGACTGCGTAAGAGAAAGGGGTGAACATTTTACGCTGCTGCCGGATGCGGCTAGCGCCTTATCCGGCCTACAAATGAGCGTGAAACGCAGGCCTACAAATGAATGCGAAACGTAGGCCTGATAAGCGAAGCGCCATCAGGCATAAGTGCCCAGTATTACACGCGGAAGTAGCGTGGTGGAATCAACGCGGAAAAGGCGTCGAACTTCTTCACCATCTTTTTCCAGAACAACATAACAACAATCCTCGATTTGAAACATCGGCGCTATTTTAGTCAGCGCCGACAAATCGTAAAGTCTGTCGCCTCGTTCCGTTCCCGGGGAGGTGTAAACCTTTTTGGTCACCGCGTCGTCAAATACGGTTGCCGCAAATTTGACGGGGTTGACAATGGCTTACGCCATAAACCAGTAATAAAAGAGGCCAACCTTTAAGCCGAGGATCACGATATAGGCGCAGCAGTATTTCATGGTGCCAGACATGATCTGGTTGGCCTGACCGTCCATTTTTGTGGCGGATACCGCGATGGCGATGCTTTGCGGCGAAATCATTTTCCCGCCCGTTGCGCCAGAGGTATTGGCCGCTGCCAGCCAGTTGGGATCGATATGCAGTTTGCTGGCGGCAATGGTTTGCAGTTTTCCGAACAAAATGTTCGAGTTGGTATCGCTGCCGGTAACAAACGTGCCCAGCGCGCCAATCACCGGGGCGAGGAAGACGTACGAGCTGCCGGTCAGATCGACAATCGACTGCGCCAGCGTGGAGATAATCCCGCTGAGATCCATCACCGTGGCCAGCGCGACGATCGCCATAATTGCGACGATAGAGTTTTTAAGCTGGAAAATCGTTTTGATAAATACTTCCAGCATCCCGCGTGCGGACGCTCCCTGAATAAAACCACCAATAATGGTCGCAAAGATGATCAGCATCCCTGGCGTGGTCACCCATTCAACTTTCAACGCCATCGTTTTGCCGTCAGCCAACGTGAAATGTAGCACCGAAGCCAGTTGTGAGGCTGCGCCTTTTATCGTCGGGAAAAGCGGCGAACACATCAGGATAAACACAAAAATAAACAGATAAATAGAGCCAACTCGGAACAACACTTTTGCCGAGCGCGGCGTGGTTTCGCGGGTATGGCTGACTTCAATTCGCCACTCGGGATCGGTTTTCCCTTTGCGCAGACGGCTAACCATCGCCACGGCAAACAGGCTGACCAGGCTACCGGCAAAGGCGGGTAATTCAGCACCGAGATGAATAGCGACAAAATACTGCGGAACCAGCGTGGTAATACCGCAAATCAACGTGATCAGAAATACGCCGCGAATGGCTTTCAGGCCGCCGCCAATAATGCAGACAATCACAAACGGCAGCAGGATATTAAACAGCGCGAGCTGCAGAATAATGGTTCCGCCTAAGGTATAAACCGGCAGGTTAACCTGTTCCGCCAGAATAGAAACCGGGATCCCGACCGCGCCGAATGCAGTGGGAACGGTATTTGCCACCAGAGAGGCAATCGCCGCCTTCAGCGGATTGAAACCCAGTGCGATAAGAATGCCGATCGGAATGGCGACCGCTGTACCATAACCCGCCGCGGCTTCAAGAAATCCACCAAAGCACCATGAAATCAGCAGCACCTGAATACGCTTATCTTCGCTTATACTGGCGAGAATATCGCGCAGAATATCCAGCGCTTTGGTCGCCTGCATGACGTTATAACTGAAGATAGCGCCGAGGATCACGATCACAATCGGCCATAATCCCTTCAGCGCGCCATAGCCTATCGCGGCTTTTAGATTTTGTACGGGCATTTCCCAGAATATTGCCGATAGTGCAGCGGTGAATACCAAAGAGATCAGTACTGAATAATGGATGGGCATTTTCAATTTCAATATTAAAAATACCATCAGTAGTAACGGAGAGAGTGCCAGGGCAAACATAAAATATTCGTTCATTGCTATTCCCAATTGGTTCATTAAACCTGATTTATATTTATGGTGGGGAGGCTACATTGCTGTTCTAATAAAGTATGCAAACTGAATCGCTTCAGTGAATAAAGTAATTATGATTTGTAGTTTTGTAACTATTGTAATCTTTTAATTAAAATCCAATGCCGGGTAAATATACTTAAGTGCCGATTAAATACCTATAAGTAGTTATTTAATAAACTTTTTAATAATGGTAGTGACAACAGTGGTAATCACCTGAAACTGTTTTCTAAGGTGTTAATAACGCTGTGGTTTCCAATGTAAAAATGTGAGCGAGGCCGAAATAAATAAACCAGGGTATTGCATGTGCGAGTCGATTAGGGGATTATTTGGTTTTGTCATACAAATGAAAATACAGACATTTGCGATTGTCCTGATATAAGAAGAGGAGAGTCGTCATCAAAGGAAAACGATCAGAGCATCACCATGAACCCAGGTATTGGTAAAACCAGCAAACAGAAAAACTGGGCATGAAATACGAATGAACATTTGTTTGATATCGCGATATCAAGCGCAATAAACAGAAATGAAGCAATGGAGTAGTTATTGTGAATGTAAATTTCTTTGTTACCTGTATTGGTGACGCACTGAAATCACGGATGGCACGAGACTCCGTATTGCTGCTGGAAAAACTGGGTTGTCGCGTTAATTTCCCCGAGAAGCAAGGGTGTTGCGGTCAGCCAGCCATCAACAGCGGTTACATCAAAGAGGCGATCCCCGGGATGAAAAACCTGATCGCCGCCCTGGAAGACAACGACGATCCGATTATCTCCCCGGCAGGCTCCTGCACCTACGCGGTAAAAAGCTACCCGACGTATCTGGTGGATGAGCCTGAATGGGCGCTGCGCGCCGAGAAGGTTGCCGGACGTATGCAAGATCTCACCTCTTTTATCGTCAACAAACTGGGCGTGGTGGACGTGGGTGCCAGCCTGCAGGGCCGCGCTGTGTATCACCCTTCCTGTAGCCTGACCCGCAAACTGGGGGTGAAGGAAGAGCCGCTCACGCTGCTGAAAAACGTGCGCGGACTGGAGTTGTTGACGTTTGCCGATCAGGACACCTGCTGCGGCTTTGGCGGGACGTTCTCGGTCAAGATGGCCGAGATCTCCGGCGAGATGGTGAAAGAGAAAGTTTTACATCTGATGGATGCGAAGCCGGAGTTTTTGATCGGCGCTGACGTCAGCTGCCTGCTGAATATTGGCGGCCGACTGCAACGCGAAGGCCAGCCGGTCAAAGTGATGCATATTGCTGAAGTGCTGATGAGCCGCTGAGGGGAAAGAGATGTCGATAAAAACCAGCGATGTAGAATTTAAACTGCGCATTCGTCAGCAGATCGAAGATCCGATCATGCGCAAAGCCGTGGCCAACGCGCAGGAGCGTATTGGTGCGAATCGGCAGAAAATGGTTGATGAGCTAGGCCACTGGGAAGACTGGCGCGATCGTGCCAGCCAGATCCGCGATCACGTTCTGAGCAACCTCGACGCTTACCTGTATCAACTCTCCGAGAAAGTGACGGAAAACGGCGGCCACGTCTATTTCGCCAAAACCAAAGAAGACGCCACCCGCTACATTTTGCAGGTTGCGCAGCGTAAAAATGCGAAGAAGGTGGTGAAGTCCAAGTCGATGGTGACCGAAGAGATCGGTGTCAACCATGTGCTGCAGGATGCGGGAATTCAGGTGATCGAAACCGATCTCGGAGAATATATCCTGCAGTTGGATCAGGATCCGCCTTCGCACGTCGTGGTCCCGGCTATTCATAAAGATCGCTACCAGATCCGCCGCGTGCTGAACGAACGTCTGGGCTACGACGGCCCGGAAACCCCGGAAGCCATGACCTTGTTCATTCGCCAAAAGATCCGCGAGGATTTCCTCAGTGCCGAAATCGGTATTACCGGCTGTAACTTTGCCGTGGCGGAAACCGGCTCTGTTTGCCTGGTGACCAACGAAGGCAACGCGCGCATGTGTACCACGCTGCCGAAAACGCACATTGCCGTGATGGGCATGGAGCGTATCGCGCCGACCTTTGCCGAGGTGGATGTGCTGATCACCATGCTGGCGCGCAGCGCCGTGGGTGCACGTCTGACGGGCTACAACACCTGGCTGACCGGCCCACGCGAGGCGGATAACGTCGATGGCCCGGAAGAGTTCCATCTGGTGATTGTCGATAACGGCCGCTCGCAGGTGCTGGGCTCAGAGTTTCGCGATGTGCTGCGCTGCATCCGCTGCGGGGCTTGTATGAACACCTGCCCGGCGTACCGCCACATTGGCGGACACGGTTATGGTTCTATCTATCCCGGCCCTATCGGCGCGGTGATTTCTCCGCTGCTCGGCGGCTATAAAGATTTTAAAGATCTGCCATACGCCTGTTCATTATGCACGGCCTGTGACAGCGTTTGTCCGGTTAAGATTCCGCTGTCAAAACTGATCCTGCGTCATCGCCGGGTGATGGCCGAGGAGGGCATAACGCCGAAAGCCGAGCGACGGGCGATCAAAATGTTCGCCTACGCCAATAGCCATCCGGGGCTGTGGAAAGTCGGGATGATGGCGGGCGCACATGCGGCGAGCTGGTTTATCAATGGCGGCAAAACGCCGCTCAAGGTTGGCGCGATTGGTGACTGGATGGAGGCGCGCGATCTGCCTGATGCCGACGGCGAGAGCTTCCGTAGCTGGTTTAAGAAACATCAGGCGCAGGAGAAAAAGAATGGATAACCGTACCGCGTTTTTAAATACCATCGCCCAGGCGCTGGGTCGCCCGCTGCGCTTCGAACCGCAAGCGGATGTCGCACCGGTTAACAACTATGCTAACGAGCGCCTGACCGAACTTAGCCCGCAGCAGCGCTGCGATGCGTTTGTCCAGTTTGCCAGTGAAGTGATGCTGGCTCGCTGTGAGCTGACTCGCGAAGACCAGGCCGCAGATGCGGCGCTCCGTCTGTGCGAAGAATTGGGTCAGCAGCCGGTGGTGCTGAGCGGCGACAGCCGGCTGGCGGCGCTGGGCATTACCGAACGCTTGCAACAGGAATGCAACGCCGTAGTCTGGGATCCGGCGCGTGGCAGCGAAAATATTACCCAGGCCGAAAAGGCGAAAGTGGGCGTGGTGTATGCCGAGTATGGTCTGACCGAGTCCGGCGGCGTGGTGCTGTTTTCCGCGCCGGAGCGCGGGCGTTCCCTGAGCCTGTTGCCGGAATCCTCAATTTTCGTGCTGCGTAAAAGCACTATCCTGCCGCGCGTGGCGCAACTGGCAGAAAAACTGCATCAGAAGGCGCAGGCCGGTGAGCGTATGCCATCGTGCATTAACATCATTAGTGGACCCAGCTCGACGGCGGATATTGAGCTTATCAAGGTGGTTGGAGTGCATGGCCCGGTGAAGGCGGTGTATCTGATTATTGAGGATTGTTGAGGCAGGATGGATAACCGCTCTGGCGCTGCGGGCCAGAGCGGTATCGACGTTATGCAATCATGCTGATGATCAATACGATAATCAGGCCAACCACGGAGTTCACCAGCTCCAGCAGACCCCAGGTTTTCAGCGTATCCTTCACCGACAGGTCAAAGTAGCCTTTGAACAGCCAGAACGAGGCATCGTTGATATGGGTCAGGGTGTTGGAGCCCGCCGCCGTTGCCAGTACCAGTAACGCCGGATCGACGCCCACCAGTTGGCCGGTTGCCGGGTCGAGAATGGCGGCGCTAATAATCCCTGCAGCCGTCATGGCTGAGACTACGCCCTGACCCGTTGCCAGACGAATCAGCACGGTTATCAACCACGCCATGATGTACGGAGAAATATTGCCGTGCGACATCAGCATACCGATGGTATCGCCAATGCCGGTATCAATAATGGTCTGCTTCAGTACACCGCCCGCGCCGATGATCAGGATCACCATGGCGATGCTTTTCACCGCGTTTTCAAAGGCATTCATCACCCATTGCATGTCGTGACCACGCGCGGTACCAAACAGCACGAAGGCGACAACCATAGCGATAAACATTGCAATCGGTGAAGAGCCTAAGAAGTTGACCACTTCCCACGCCTGCGTCCCTTTCACCAGCCAGATGTTGGCGATGGTGGTGGAGATCATGATGATCGCCGGGATCAGCGGCACCAGGATAGAAACACCGAAGGATGGCAGGTTATTCTGGTCAACCGGTACGTCGGCCTTCATGAATGACGGCGTTGGGCGATCGAGGTTGCCGAGGAATTTCGGCAGGATAAGCCCGGCGCAGATCACGCTCGGAATAGTCACCAGAATACCGTAGATGTATACCATGCCCATGTCCGCGCCGTAGGCGTTAACCAGCGCCACCGGACCCGGCTGTGGTGGGAACAGCGAGTGGGCGGTGGTGGCGGCGGCAACGGCAGGAATCGCCAGCTTGAGGAACGGGATCTTCGCTTCTGCTGCAATGACGATCACCAGCGGCGCCAGCATAATAAATGCCACTTCATAGAACATCGCCAGGCCGAAGATCAGACCAATAATGATTACCGACAGCTGCACATAGCGCAGGCCGAGGCGCGCCAGCAGCGTATGGGCAATCTGATGCGCCGCCCCGGAATCAACCATCAGCTTACCGATGACCGCCCCGAATACCACGATAATCGCCAGTTCACCCAGCGTGCTGCCAAAGCCGGATTTCATGGTGTGCAGCAGCTCCATTAAATCCATACCCGCCAGCATACCGACCGAGAGCGCCGCCAGCAGCAGGGCGACCATCGAGTTTATTTTGAATCTTAGATTGAGCACCAGCATCAGACCGATGCCGAATACGACCCACAGAATATTGAGAACGTGCATATAACGTCTACCTTTATTGGTTGAACTATTATGATTTTGGTTGAGATGTTACATATATTGGTTAACCATTGATGCGATGAATGTCACATTGCGTTACATGTTTACATTATTACTGAGCAACAGGGCCGTAAAATGGCGATCTCAATAGAATAAATCGTGATTTGGTTAACCAATTTTAAGCTTCAGGTTGACATGTCATACCAAAAGGAGGAATTTATGTGCCATATCGTCGAGTCCATAACGTAACGAGGAATAAAACATGGAACAGACATGGCGCTGGTATGGTCCTAACGATCCGGTCACCTTAGCGGATGTACGTCAGGCGGGTGCCACAGGCGTTGTCACCGCCTTACACCATATCCCGAACGGGGAAGTGTGGACGGTTGATGAGATCCTAAAACGCAAAGCCATTATTGAGCAGGCGGGCCTGGTCTGGTCGGTCGTCGAAAGCGTGCCGATCCACGAAGACATTAAAACCCGTTCCGGCAACTATCTGCAGTGGATCGCCAACTACCAGCAAAGCCTGCGTAACCTGGCTCAGTGCGGTATTCGTACCGTGTGCTACAACTTCATGCCGGTTCTCGACTGGACCCGTACCGACCTGGAATACGTTCTGCCGGACGGCTCCAAAGCGCTGCGTTTTGACCAGATTGAGTTTGCCGCCTTTGAGCTGCATATCCTCCAGCGTCCGGGCGCGGAAGCGGACTACACCGCCGAAGAGATTGCTCAGGCAAATGAACGCTTCGCCACCATGAGCGATGAAGACAAAGCGCGTCTGACCCGCAACATCATCGCCGGTCTGCCGGGTGCGGAAGAGGGCTACACCCTCGACCAGTTCCGCCAGCATCTTGCGCGCTACAAAGATATCGACAAAGCCGCGCTGCGTGAGAATTTCGCCGTCTTCCTGAAGGCGATTATTCCGGTGGCGGAAGAAGCTGGCGTACGCATGGCGGTACACCCGGACGATCCGCCGCGCCCGATCCTTGGCCTGCCGCGCATTGTTTCCACGGTGGAAGACATGCAGTGGATGGTCGATACGGTCAACAGCATGGCGAACGGTTTCACCATGTGCACCGGCTCCTATGGCGTGCGGGCGGACAACGATCTGGTCGACATGATCAAACAGTTTGGCCCACGCATTTACTTCACCCATCTGCGCTCCACGCTGCGTGAAGATAACCCGAAAACCTTCCATGAGGCGGCGCATCTTAATGGCGATGTCGACATGTACGAGGTGGTGAAAGCGATCGTTGAAGAAGAACAACGCCGTAAAGCCGAGGGTAAAGAGGATCTGATCCCGATGCGTCCGGACCATGGCCACCAGATGCTGGACGATCTGAAAAAGAAAACCAACCCAGGCTACTCCGCGATTGGTCGACTGAAAGGGCTGGCGGAAGTGCGCGGCGTTGAGATGGCTATCCAGCGCGCTTTCTTTAGCCGCTAAAGCGAGTTGCCGGTCACCTGTCTGGCCGGCTTTTTCTTTTCTCACCCGTTGGCCTTTCAACGGGTTCTGGAGTTCACGATGACAACGACAATTGCCAATAGCGACCTGCCGGTTGCGCGCCCTGCATGGGACAGCGCGCGCCTGCAATCCCGCATTGTTCACCTGGGATGTGGCGCTTTTCACCGCGCGCATCAGGCGCTGTACACCCATCATTTGCTGGAAACCACTGACAGCGACTGGGGGATCTGTGAAGTTAACCTGATGCCGGGTAACGACTGCGTACTGATTGAAAATCTGCGCAAGCAGCAACTGCTGTATACCGTGGCGGAAAAAGGCGCGGACAACACCGTGCTGAAAGTGATCGGATCAATGAAAGAAGCGCTGCACCCGGATCTTGACGGATGTGACGGTATTTTACAGGCGATGGCGCGCCCGCAGACGGCAATTGTTTCGCTGACGGTCACCGAAAAAGGCTATTGCACCGATGCGGCCAGCGGTCAGTTAGATCTCAATAACCCGCTGATTAAACACGATCTGGCGAATCCGACCGCGCCGAAATCGGCGATTGGTTACATCGTACAAGCGCTGTACCTGCGCCGTGAGCAGGGGCTGGCGGCTTTTACCGTGATGTCCTGCGATAACGTGCGTGAAAATGGGCATGTGGCGAAAGTCGCAGTTCTGGGGCTGGCGCAGGCGCGCGATCCGCAGCTGGCGCAGTGGATTGAAGCTAATGCGACTTTCCCGTGCACTATGGTCGACCGCATTGTTCCGGCGGCGACGCCGGAAACGTTGCAGGAGATTGCCGACCAGTTGGGCGTTTACGATCCGTGTGCTATCGCCTGTGAGCCGTTCCGTCAGTGGGTAATTGAAGACAATTTTGTCAACGGTCGTCCTGACTGGGACAAGGTTGGCGCACAGTTCGTGGCCGACGTGGTGCCGTTTGAAATGATGAAACTGCGCATGCTCAACGGCAGCCACTCTTTCCTTGCGTATCTGGGCTATCTCGGCGGCTATGAAACCATCGCCGATACCATGACCAATCCGGCGTACCGCAAAGCAGCGTTTGCGCTGATGATGCAGGAGCAGGCGCCGACGCTCTCGATGCCGGAAGGCACCGATCTCAACGCCTACGCGACACTGCTGATCGAGCGTTTCAGCAACCCGTCTCTGCGCCACCGTACCTGGCAGATTGCGATGGACGGCAGCCAGAAACTGCCGCAGCGCCTGCTGGATCCGGTGCGTCTGCACCTACAAAACGCCAGCGGCTGGCGTCACCTGGCGCTGGGCGTGGCGGGCTGGATGCGCTACACCCACGGTGTGGATGAGCAAGGGCAGGCCATTGATGTTGTCGACCCTATGCTGGCTGAATTCCAGCACATTAACCAACAGTACCAGGGCGCCGAGCGCGTGACGGCGCTGCTGGGGCTGTCTGGCATTTTTGGTCATGACCTGGCGGAAAACGCCGGCTTTGTGGAGACCATTATCGCGACGTATCAACAGCTATGTGAACACGGCGCACGTGAGTGCGTTGCGGCATTAAGCGCTGACGCATAACCTCCGAACTATGACGGGTCAATCAAAATATTGGTTTGGTTGACCCGTTTTCTGTTTTTGCCCTCCCGCTAATGCTATAGTTCAGGCGAAAAAACGTTATTTGTAGGCCTGATAAGCCGCGTCAGCGTCGCCATCAGGCAATGGCGCAGATGCCGGATGGCAGCGCTCGCGCCTTATCCGGCCTACGGATCTGAATTGACGCATCTGACGGACATAACACGATGAAATCGAACACTTCTCAGCAAAGACCCTACCAGGAAGTGGGTGCCATGATCCGCGATCTGATTGTCCAGACGCCGTACCAGCCCGGTGAACGCTTGCCGCCAGAGCGTGAAATTGCCGAGATGCTCAATGTCACTCGCACGGTGGTTCGCGAAGCGTTAATCATGCTGGAAATTAAAGGCCTGGTGGACGTGCGCCGCGGAGCCGGGATCTACGTGCTCGACAATGCGGATGCGCAGACTATCGACAGTACGGATGCAAATCATTGCAATGATGCGGGCCCGTTTGAACTGTTGCAGGCGCGACAGCTGCTGGAAAGCAACATTGCCGAATTTGCCGCGCTGCAGGCTACCCGCGAAGATATCGTCAAAATGCGCCAGGCGTTGCAACTGGAAGAGCGGGAGCTGGCTTCCAGCGAGCCGAACGGTTCTGAAAGCGGCGACATGCAGTTCCATCTCGCCATAGCTGAAGCCACGCATAACAGCATGCTGGTGGAGCTGTTTCGCCAGTCATGGCAGTGGCGTGAGAACAACCCGATGTGGATCCAGCTCCATAGCCACCTCGACGATACCCACTACCGGAAAGAGTGGATGGGCGACCATAAACAGATCCTGGCTGCATTAATCAAAAAAGATGCCCGCGCGGCCAAGCTGGCTATGTGGCAGCATCTGGAAAACGTCAAACAGCGTCTGCTGGAGTTTTCAAATGTCGATGACATTGATTTTGATGGTTATCTGTTTGATTCCTGGCCGCTGGATAAAGTTAACGCCTGATTTCCCTTTCTCTCATACGCGGGCTATTGCGGCCCGCACCGCGTTTTCCGCATCCTCATTCATTGCCCGGCAGGGGCGCTTTTCACGTTCTGAAAGTCACGTAAAAAATTGTTTCCATCGCCTCGGATGAACATTTTTTCGTCCCCTTTGTGCGGTGCAAATTGATTTAAATCAATTAAAAACAACTTATTTTCGCATGCGAAAAAATGTGTCATTTACCTTATTTTTACCTTTCCATGCTTATTTTTAGACAAAACGGGTCTGGGTCAAGTGAGAATCAACGCGATCTCTGCAGTAATCAGGATAAGGTTTACCGGCATAACTACACATAAAAACAAGCGGTTCGCGTAAATGTAGACATTAATAACGATGCGTAACTTATTGGTCATAATGATGTTTTGATTGGTGATATGGTTGATGTAAATGTTTCATGCTTTTTTAATCAAATGAATAAAAGCCAATATACGTAAAGTTAGCATTACACATTATTCCATAATCAAGTTATCTTTCATTTGAAATATCGTTCCATTCTTCATCTGTTTATTAACACTTTCATTACTATTATGACGGTATTTTACCGTTGACATGCTTTTACACTAACTGCATATTTCATCGCCATAAGCGTGTTATTACGTTCAGGAGTTGAAAATGCCATCTCGAGACTATCCCGATATTCGAAAACCCAGAGGGACCCGATCAAAAGATATGGTTCTTTTAAGTGCCCGTGTCGATACCTCTTTGTGGGAATATGTGCGAACGCTGGCATTTGAAACCCGTAAAAGTAAACAAGATATTATTGCTGAAGCATTAATGTTGCATCGCTCAGTTAATGAGAGTGAAAGTCTCGAGTAATTATCGCTGTCCGGTTTTGATTGAAAATCCAAAAATGAATTATGTCTTGCCACTTCATTATTACCTTCATTGGTATTTTTTTGGTGTGTTATTGGTATTGCCCCTTAATCCATAGCTGTAATGGCATTAGGGGTAACCTCCGTTCATGCAGCGGAAATTTATAATAAAGATGGCAACAAGCTGGATCTCTACGGCAAAGTAAAAGCAGCCCATTCCTGGACTGATGGTACTAATGCTGATGAAACCTACGCACGTCTGGGTTTTCGCGGTGAGACGCAAATCAACGATCAACTGACCGGTTACGGGCAATTTGAAAGTCAGTTTGATGCCGCTAAAGCAGAAGGTTCTCAGAATGGCGTTAATACACGTCTGGCGTTTGCTGGCCTGGATTATGGTCATGACGTCAGTTTTGACTATGGTCGCAACTATGGTATCGCTTACGATGTGGGAGCTTATACTGATACTCTCTCAGAGTTCGGCGGTGACTCCTTTGAAAATACTGACCGCTTCCTTACTACACGCACTTCTGGCGTTGCAACACTTCGCACCAAAAATCTGTTCGGTGCCGTTGATGGTCTGAACGTCGGGGCGCAATATCAGGGCCAGGATGACACCAATTCTGATCCGTCGAAACAGCATGGCAATGGCTACGGCTTCTCCCTGGGTTATGACAACATTGCGGATTCTGGCATATCTGCAATTGCGGCCTATACCAACAGTTCTGTGACTGCTCAGCAGAAACAAAAAGGTTGGAATGGCGAAAACGCAGAGTTCTGGGGCGCGGGTCTGAAATATGATGCTAATGCTATCTATGTAGCGACTATGTACGGAGAGTCCCACAACCTGATTCAGGATGCGGACAAAGCTGAGCACTTTGAAGCGATGGCTGCGTATGTGTTTGATTTTGGTCTGCGTCCGAACGTGGCTTACGTCCACGCGCGTGATAACAACAATAATGACCTGACCGAATACGTCGCGCTGGGTACAGACTACTACTTCAACAAAAACATCGTGGCTGATGTAGGTTACAAAATTAACCTGCTCGATGGTAAAGACAGCGATAACCAGGTTGCTGCGGGTCTGACCTATCAGTTCTAACTTTTTGTTCTGGTATGAAAAAGGCGTCCTGGTTCAGACGCCTTTTTTTATATCTGCCGGCGTTTAAACCGGCTGACTCTCTTCCTGCTGTACACCGCTAAACAGCCATTGCCAGATGCCCATTGCCATAAAAATGTTGTTGATAACAGGAAGATAATAAACAATCCCAGTGCGCCAAACAGGCCAAAGTCTTTATAATCCTTTAGCGTGCCAATTAAACCCGCTAAAATAATCAACCCCAGTAATATTCTTTTGAACCACGACATGTATTTTCCCGAAGATAGTGTTGATGTTGAATTAATATGTCCATTTTTACGCATTTTAAATTGAGTTTATAAATGAACGGACGGGAATTATAAATTGTCTGGTGGGTAATTACCGATTATTTGCGGTTTATTAAATGTTGACATTTAATTGCGGACTAATCCGAATATACCTTCTTTAGAAGGTTGCCGGTTATACCCTTTTTGGCGAGGCGAAACGCTGTTTGTATAATTGCGTGAGGCTGATAAGTGCCGCAATAAACAACGCGACGGCGCCGCACACCGTGGCGTTAACGATCGCCAGTGCGCCGCTTCCCAGCAGGCTGGTTAATAGCGGACCAAGTATTTGCCCAATGCCGTAAGTCAGAGTGACCAGGCCCAGCAGATTAATATTGCGCGGTACGCTAAGTTGTCGCGCAAGCGGCATCACCAGTGAAGTGGTTCCCATAAACGTTGCGCCAAAACCCATGCTGCTTATCACCAGCAGCGGCAAAGAGCCGCTGGCGAGCGTCATGAGCACGCAGGCGCTTTGAATCAACAAATTCGCCGTCAGGCATTGCAATACTCCCCAGCGTCGGGCGGCCCACAGCCAGGCGAAACACCCCGGAATTATCGATATGCCGACCAGCGACCAGAGATGGGCTGTCAACAGCGGCGAGCCGGCGCTTTTCGCCATTAGCGGCAGGTAGGTGGCGACAATGATGTAGCCAAATCCGGCCAGCCCGTACAGCAGCGCCAACAGCCACCAGGACATAGGCTGATGCTCTGTTTTTACCGGGGCCGCGGCGGGGAGCACGTGGTCGCGAGATGGCAGGAGTATAACCAGTAGCACAAAGAACAGAGCCGAGGCTGCCGCCGCGCCCAGCCAGAGCGTGTGCGAGGACAGCGCAAAATGCAGACCGCTAATGACATATTCATTGCCCAGCAAAATGCCTGCGCCAACGCCGGAGAACAACGCCGCGATCACGAAGGGATGCCGGGTATGATGCAGAACGATCATCGAGCCAAAGATCATCATACCGGCACTGGCGACGCCCGCCAGAAAGCGGATCAGCATCACCAGCGCGGGCTGTGTAAAGCTGGCCATCGCCAGAATCAGCCCTGCGGTAGCGAGCGCGGACGTTAGCAACATCGGACGTAAGCGTGAGGGGAGATGAAAGAGCCCAAAGGAGAAGAGCAGGCTTCCCGCCAGATACCCGGCGTAGTTGGCGCTGGCAATCCACGAGAGTTGGTCAAACGTAAATTGACCTTCCGACAGCAGCACCGGCAGCATTGGCGTATACAGAAAGCGTCCAATCCCCATGCCCAGCGTTAAGACCAGCATGCCAAAGAGCGCGACACTGATGGCATGGCGATTTGAATCTGGGCTTCCCTGGGACATACGGACTCTCATTTCGCGCTGTTAGCTGATGATTGTTATATTACATGCGTAAATGATAATGAAAAGTAAAAATAAAACCGCGTAACGCTGAATGCCATCAAAGGTTACGGCTGTAGACCCGCGAGACTTCCCCCCACGGATGATAGCCCGGCCCGTTAAAGTAAAACCCTGCTTTCTCGTATAAACTTTCCAGGTCAGTACACAGATGGAGCTGCGTAAAACCCAACTGTCTGGCCTGCTGTGCAATATGTTCGATCAGGCGAAACGCCAGACCGTGACCACGATAGCGAGGATCGATATAGAGCGCGCATAGCCACGGCCACAATTCGCCGCGACTAATAAAATCATTGGTGATCAATCCAGCGCAGCCAACAATGCTGTCACCATCCTGCAGCCAGTACCACTGTGGTAGCGGATTCTTTGCGCCAATACAACGGCGCAATGCATCCTCGTATACCGCCATGGAGTCTTCTGAGGCCCATTGCTGCTGAAAGTAAGCGGTGATCTCGTGCAGCTTTTCTGGCGTCTCGCGCAGGGAAAAAATGCGGATGCTCATCGTCATTGAATCTTTCTCCTTAAAAATTCGCCAGCGTCAGCAGGGACGGAATTTGCGACAACAGATATAACACCAGCCCGATTGAACCGCCAACCAACGTGCCGTTGACGCGAATAAACTGCAAATCTTTACCGATGTTTAACTCAATTTGCTGCGACATATCGCGTGCATCCCAACTTTTCACCGTGTCGCTAATATGGCGCGTCAGGAAGGTGGCGAACTCTGGCGCTACCTTATGCGCGGCCTGCTCCAGATGCCCATTTAGTGAGGCACGCAGGGCGCTGTCGGCTACCAGCGTTTCGCCGAACCACTGCCCGGCGCTGGCGATGCGCTGCTTCACGCGGGAATCATCTGCGTTAATGTCGGTTTTCACCCACTGACGCAGGTCTGCCCACAGCTCGCCAAGATAACGGTTGAAGGCTTCATCTTCCTTCAGATAGCTTTTCATGCTTTCGGCCCGCGCGGCCATTTCCGGATCGTGTTTGAGCTTATCGATGAGCTTAAATGTAGCGCGATCGAAGGCATGGCGGATCTGATGCGCGCGATCGTGGCTGATGTCATCCAGCAAGGAGTTAACGGCATCAGACACCAGCTCGGCGCTGTGCTCGCCCAGCCATTCGGTTGGCAGGATCTTCGCTTTCAGCGGATGTTCGGTTTCCAGCCAGCGCACTACTTGTCTGGCGATAAACGCTCGTGAGCTGTCGCGCTGTAGCAGGGCGATCAGTTGGGCGATCAGCGTATCGAGCAGCACCTGATGGCGATTGTTTTTGGTCATGCTTTCCAGCATCAGTGCGCTGGTTCCGGAGAGATCGACCTTGTCGATGGCCTTGTGCACCGCCCGCTTGATCAGCCGCTGAATGCGCGAGTCGTCGGTCAGTTCGAGAAAACCGCTCATGATCTGCAACAGATGCTGGCCGATGCGCTGGGCGTTTTCCGGCTGGCTGAACCAGTTGCCGATCAACAGCGCCGGTTCATGGCGGCGGATCAGGGCTATCAGCGACTGGGTATCGAGGAATTTCTCTTGTACAAACTGACCAAGATTTTCGCCGATCCGATCCTTATTGCGCGGGATAATAGCCGTGTGTTGCGAGATAAACGGGATCGGCACCCGGCGAAAAAGCGCCACCACGGCAAACCAGTCCGCCAGCGCGCCCACCATCGCCGCTTCGGCAATCGCTTTGATCCCGAGTACCCAGAAGTTAGGCGGCAAAAACAGCGTGATGACGAAGGTCGCGGCAGCGATCAGCAGCAGAGAGAGCGCCAGTCGCTTGGCACGTTTGAGTTCAGCAATTTTATTCATAGGCTTAAGGATAGAGCCAGACGGGGGGATCGCGCAAAAAATGTGGCGCGTCTCCCATTTTCAGGCGGGAAGCGTTTATCCTGGGATCCAGTTATCCCACGCCGGTAAGGGACCAAGTTCTGCGACCAGAAAATCGATAAACGATCGCACCTTCGGATTGCTGTACTTGCTGGGAAAGTACAGCGCATACAGGGCATGAGTTTCACAGGTGATGGTGCCGTCGAGCATCAGCGGCGTGATCTCCTCTTTTTGAATATGATCGCCAATCAAATAAGTGGGCAAATATGCCACCCCCTGATCTTCTAACACCGACTTCAACAGCACCAGACTGCTGTTGGCCTGGATCGGCATATGTAGTTTCAACTGATGCAGTCGATCCTGTTCATCTGCCACCTTCAGTACCGGCGTGAGGCCCGGGTAAACCAGGCAATCATGATCTACCAGATCGCTGCGACGCTGGGGCATGCCTTTTTTGGCGAGGTAGCCGGGTGAGGCACAGTACGCCCAGCGAACGGGCACCAGCTTGCGCATCGCATAGTTTTGCGGCGGCGCGGTGGAAATTCGCAGGGCAATGTCGAAATCCGTTTCGTTCAGATTGACGAAGTTATCGTTGAGATCGATATACAGATTCACATCCGGGAACTGGGAGCGGTATTTATCCACCAGGTTCACCAGCCGGGAATAACCAAACGCAATTGAGCAGGTTATACGTAATTCACCCTGCGGGTTATGGTAATAACCGGAAGTAGTGTTCAGCGTTTCATCGAATTCTTTCAACAGCTTGTTAGCGCGATTAAAGAGATATTGCCCGGCGTCGGTCAGGGTAATACTGCGGGTGGTGCGTTTAATTAATGTCGTGCCTAACGTATCTTCCATCGCTGCCAGGCTTTTGCTGACCGCAGACGGCGAGACGTTGAGCTGCGCCGCGGCTTCTGACAATCCTCCGCAGTCGACGATTTTAGTAAAAAACTCCAGATGCTTGAGTGAAATCGGCGTACTCATAGTTTCCTTTAATTCACAAGTGATTTGCAAAAACGGTACGAATAGGCCGTTACATTCGCCTTTTAAACATGCAACTATTGAATCACAGGAAACAACTTGCTGGCAAAATGAAAAAATAACAACTTAGGTGAGTTACGTCACAAAATAAAAGGAGGCGAAACGGAAACTCATCACATTGTGAATTTAATCTCATTAATTATTATTCTAAAGGTACCGATTATGTGGTCACGACTCGAACCCTACAGATCGTCGATTATTTTATTAGTTGCTCTGGTGATTGGCGGCTTATTAGGTATTTATGCCCCATCGTTTGCAAGTAAACTCCAGCCAATAGGTCAGATATTCTTAAACCTGTTATTTATGATTATTGTGCCGCTGGTGGGGATCAGCGTCATGTCTTCGATCGCCAGTATGACCGACCTGAAAAGGCTGGGGCGTATTATGGCGATTATCTTTATTGTTTCGATCGCGATGGCCTTTATTCCGGCGGCCGGGATCGTCGCGCTGGCGCTCTGGTATAACCCGGCGCAGGGCGTCACTATCGATCTCTCGCAGTCGGTGCAGGCGGGCAGCGGCAAGATGGATTTTGTCAGCATGATCACCACCAGCGACTTTATTGGGCTGTTCTCTAAGTCCAATATTCTGGCACTGATCGTGATGGCGATCATCGCCGGTGTGGCGATTGGCCAGTCGGATCAGGCCGGTAAACGTATTGCGTCGCTGCTGGAAGACGCCAATACCGTGATCATGAAGATCGTTTCGATCATTATGAAGGTCGCGCCGATTGGTCTGGGCTGCTACTTCGCCGCCACCATGGCCAGTCAGGACTCTGCACTACTGTTAACCTTTGCCCGCGCCATTGGCCTGTTTATGGTTGCCACGCTGGTCTATTTTGTTTTTGGCTCGATTCTCTATTCGTATATTGGCGGCGGTATTCCGGCGGTCAAAGCATTCTGGCGTAACGCGATTGAACCGTCTGCAACTGCGCTGGGGACCTGCTCTTCGCTGGGGACGCTCCCGGTGACGCTGCGTGCCGGTAAGGCGATGGGGATTAACCCGGAAATCGTTGATGTTTCCATTCCGCTGCTGGTTAACCTGAACAAAGGCGGTGTGGCGATGATTGCCGCGCTGAAAATCGTCTTTATCTATTCCGTGCTGGGCATGGAATTCACCACCGAAACCTTCTTCCTGACGATGCTGATTGCGGTGCTCTCCGCCATTATCGTTGGTGGCGTGCCGGGCGGGGCGTTCCTCGGTGAAATCTTTATCGTCACCACGCTGGGCCTGCCGATGGAAGCAATCCCGATGCTGGTGGTGCTGGGCACCATTACCGATGCGCCGGCCACACTGATTAACGTTATCCATGATTTGAATGCGGCGCAGATTGTTGAACGGTTCGCTGGAAAAAAGCAGACCAACACTGAAATAAACTCTACTGCTGCGGTGGTATAGGTTTCACACGGATTAAGAACAGGAGATGTTATGAAAGACGCAATGAAGCTTGAGACGCAACTGGTTGTTGCTGGTCGTGACAAACGCTACACCCAGGGAGCGGTGAATCCGGTTATCCAACGTGCCTCTTCACTGGTATTTGATACCGTGAAGGACAAGAAATTTGCCACCGCCAATCGCGCAAACGGTGAGCTGTTTTACGGTCGTCGCGGAACCTATACCCACTTTGCCTTCCAGAAGGCAATGAGCGAACTGGAAGGCGGCGTTGGCTGCGCGCTGTATCCATGTGGTGCTGCGGCGGTGACCAATGCGATTCTGGCGTTTGTTCAGGGTGGCGATCATATCCTGATGACCGGTGCGGCCTACGAGCCAACCCAGGATTTTTGCAATAAGATCCTGAGTAAATTCAATGTGGAAACAACGTATTACGATCCGCTGATTGGTGCAGGTATCGTCGATCTTCTGCGTCCGGAAACGAAGGTTGTATTCCTTGAGTCACCAAGTTCTATCACCATGGAAGTCCAGGACGTGCCGGGGATGGTGAAGGCTATCCGCGCGGTGAATCCGGAGATTGTCATTATGATCGACAACACCTGGGCGGCGGGTGTGCTGTTCAAAGCGCTGGATTATGGCGTGGATATTTCCATTCAGGCGGGAACGAAGTACACCATCGGTCATTCGGACGGCATGCTGGGCACGGCGGTGTCTAACGCTCGTTGTTGGGATCGTCTGCGCGAGAACTCCTATCTGATGGGGCAAACGCTGGATGCCGATACCGCCTACAACGGCAGCCGCGGATTGCGTACCCTGGCGGTACGCCTTAAGCAGCATCAGGAGAGCAGTATCCATATTGCTCGCTGGCTGTCGGCAAGACCGGAAGTGGCGCGGGTGAACCATCCGGCGTTACCGGAATGTCCGGGCCATGAGTATTTTCAGCGTGATTTTACCGGAAGCTCAGGCCTGTTCTCATTTGTGCTGAAAAAGAGACTGACCGGCGAACAGATGGCGAATTTCCTCGATAATTTCTCGCTGTTCCATATGGCCTATTCGTGGGGTGGATTTGAGTCGCTCATTCTGGCGAACCAGCCGGAAGAGCTGAACAGCATCCGCCCGGCTGGAGAGGTGGATTTCAGCGGCACGCTGGTCAGGGTGCATATTGGCCTGGAGGATATTGGCGACCTGATTGCCGATCTCGAAGCGGGATTTGCACGCATTGCGTAAGGTGATGTGAGCGTAGCCGGATGCGGCGCAAGCGCCTTATCCGGCCTACATAGTTGTCGTAGGCCGGATAAGCGGGCAGGTTAGTTTTCAGTGGCTAACGTCGTTGCCTCATGCTGGCGTACCCGTTTGAGTAAGCCTGCCAGCGTGAACACGACAGCGATCCCCGCCGCAACCGCCAGCAGATGAAACGAAATCCTGCCACCGTTAAACCATAGCCAGCGTCCAATTTCGACAGAAACCGCCATCACCGTCAGGATCACCATATTCAGCGATGCCGAGACCGTTCCTTTAGGTAAGTTGTTGGAAAACAACGTAAAGCGGAACAGCGTCGGGAAGATCATCCCAATACCAAACGCATACAGGCTGGTTCCCAGCACCGACCACAGCCAGACGTGCGGCCACAGTAAATTGCCGACAATCAGCACTGCCAGCCCGCTCAGCTGTATAGGTGCGGCCCGCCAGATAAAGCGTGGTCGGGTCGGATCTTTCACGAAACGAACCACCACCATATTGGCGACGATCACTGCGCCAAACACCGGGGCCTGTGCCCAGGCAAACTGCGATGTAGTCATGCCGCCCGCATCAATCAGTATCACCGGTGAGACCGCCACCCAGCTCATCATCGGGATATAGCTTAGCGATAGCGTGGCTGCGCCAAACAGGAATACCCGGTTGCGGAAAACGTCGCGGAAATCACGCAGTACGCCGCGTGCACTGAACGATACCGCGCCGCGCTGGACGGTTTCCGGCATGGCTAGCATTAACCCAATCAGGGCGATAAGCCCCATGACGGCAATGATGGCAAACAGGATCTTCCAGTGTACAAAGTGCATTAGCGCCGCTCCGGAGAGCGGGCCGATAACCGGTGCAACCAACACAATGGAAGTGATTATCGCCATTAACTTAATGGCCTTCGTTTGCCCAAACGCCTCCTGCACCGTGACATAGCCAACGGTCGCGATAAAGCAAATGCTGGTGCCCTGCACAAATCGGGCGATCAGAAATTGCGTCATTGAAGTAGTAAACAGCGTGGCAGCGCAGGCGAGGGTAAAGATTAACGCCCCCGCAATCAGCACGGGTCGACGGCCAATCCGGTCGGAAAGCGGCCCCAGCAGCCATTGCAGCGCCATGCCGCCTGCCAGATAGAGGCTCACCGCAGCGGGCGCCAGGCTGACGTCGGCGTTGAAATCGCGTACGACATTAATGATGCCGGGCTGAATCAAGTCCGTCGACAGATAGGCGGCGAAATCATACAAAATCAACGCAATAGGAAAAAATAGCGTCGTAGCGCGTTGGGAGAAAAACGCGAGAATCCGTTGCATAAAACAGCTCCTTGTCGGAGAAAACCCTCAACGGGAATAGCGAAATTCAATACCGTCTTTGAGACGTCAGGCCGATGACAGAATAAAAGCAGACTGCAAATGTACTGAATTTCATGTAATCAAAAACACTGCCTGCGTGAAGCGCAAACAGGAGAAACGCTCACTAACACGGGGTCAGAAAACGTAACGATTACAGGTAACAATCAGCACATCGCACCTCAGGAAGAGTAAGTTGAACGGGTAATAACCATCCGCAGTGTAATGCGGATTGGATATTAATTAAACGAGTTTATCCTGTTTATGTGTAGAAAATCGCACCGCAAATCAGACTACGATGCTCTGCAAAAACCGCAGCGCGATAGCACAGCCGAAGATAATCAATACACCGCCAGCGATACGCTCTACCCACAAGATCCCTATGGTTAACCGCCGCTGGATCTGCGGTAAACCGATGAACATCACGATCAGCAGATCCCAGCACAGCACCACGCTGGTCATCCAGATCCCGCTCATGGTTTGTTGTAGCAGCGTCACCGACGGGCCGAGCAGGGTAGTCATTAGCGCCAGATAGAACAGTGCATTTTTTGGGTTAAGCAGTGACGAACCCAATCCCAGCAGCAGCTGTTTACCAAATCCGGGACAGGTAGACCGGGCATCTGTTCCGGTCAGAGTTTGCGGGCGACTGCGTATCAGCAGGCTGCCTATCCACAATAAATAGAGCGCGCCCAGCAGCTCAATAATGGTAAACAGCAGGGGAAGCTGGCGCAGGATCCCCCAACCGATAATTGCCAGCAGGATATACAGCCCGTTGCCGACGGCGATACCCACGCACAGCCCGGTGCTGCCGCGCATCCGGTATCGTACGGCATAACCGACCAGTAAAAAGAAGTCCGGACCGGGGCTGAGTAGTGCGACAAAATGTGCCAGCGCCAGCGCGGGAAAAGCAGACGGAAAAAGTACAGAAAGCAGCGACATAGCGACCTCAGACAATGAATCTGAGATCACCGTACGCCTGACGCAGCGCTAATTATTGTCTGTTATTGATCGCCCCAACGCGTACTGGCGCGGTGTGGCGGCGGTGTAGCGAACAAAGGTGCGATGGAAATGGCTCTGGTCGGCAAACCCGCTCTGATAGCCGACATCGGCAATTTCGTCCCCGGCCCGCAGCCGCTGGCGGGCATAGTCAATCCGTATGATGTTCAGATAACTTCCTGGCGTCAGCCCGGTGTCCTGCTTAAAAGCGCGGATCAGCGTCTCTTTACGCATGTGACACTCATGTGCCAACTCATCGAGTGAGGGCGGAGCCTGCAGGTTGGTCTGCAACCGTTCGCGCAGATACTGGCTGGTGGCGCTTAGGTTGTCTTGTGTGACCGACTGCAACGGCAGCGAACGCAGCAATGCTTGTGCGGCATCCGTTACCCGCGTCGTTTGCCGTTGCTGCATAAGTGCCACGAGGTTTACATAGTGCTGGAACAATTGCCGATCGCGGATAACGGGATCGCGCGTGCAAAGCCGCTGATTGTTGTTCTGCGCAGGCAGATGGGCAAGGCACCACCGGGCATCAAGATAAAGCATGTGATAGCTGCGAAACTGTCCGTTAACAGGATTACAGCTGTGAGGTGCCAGCGGTGGGATCACAATCAGATCGCCCACCTGCAGATGGTATTCCTTGCCATCGCACAGGCAGCACGTTTCCCCCTCGAGAATTGCTCCAATCGAGAGCTGAGAGTGGTGATGCCGCTTATAGGCCTGCTGGCTTTGCCAGGTGCTGCGCAGTTCCAGCCACGGGAGCTGTTCATCACGCCAGAACGATTGTGGAATATCCCGGGTGTGCGTCACATCGCCTCCTCCCTGAAAGTAATGATTCGTTATAGCACAGGCCGAGTGGTGAAAAAGTGGGAATGTGCATTGAGGCCGTGATTCTGCGTGACGGGTTCCAGACAAATGTAGACGTTACATAGGGACGTTTTTATCCCGGAAATCGTCTCGCAAACAGAGAAAGTTGCAGGTGAGGGTGTAGCTTCCTTATGGGGCTTGTTGAGCAAATTGTTTCCCTGCTACTTACTGGAGTGACTAATGACAGCCAGATAAAGACGCTGTTTAATTATATTTTGCAAACTGGCGATGCACCTCGCTTCAGTGAGTTTATTCGTGGGGTTGCTGAACGTTCACCGCAGCATAAGGAGCATTTAATGACGATCGCAGACAGATTGCATGAGGCTGGATTTCAAAAAGGGTGACTTGAGGGTCTGCAAGAGGGCCAGCAAAAAGGTAAGCAGGAAGGTAAACAAGAAGGTTTAATTGAGGGGCGACGTACTGAGGCGGTGCGCATTGCCCGCACCATGCTGGCCGACGGTACTGATCTCAGCACGGTGCAAAAAATTACCCGACTTTCCGTTGAAGATATTCAGGGCGTAAGCCATTAGAAATGACTTAATCCGTGCTATCGCCAGCCCGGTAGCACCGGGCGGTCTGATTTACTCTATCGCCACCTTTACCGCCTCGCCGAGCTTCTGCATCACTTCCCGATGCTTCTCGTTTGGCGGCAACGCGCAGTTGATGCGTACGCAGTTGCGATACTTTCCTGATGCGGAGAACAGCGAACCCGGTGCAACCTGGATTTTGAGGCGACAGAGCTGCTTAGCGACACAGACCATATCGACCTGGTGCGGCAGCTCAACCCACAGCATAAAGCCGCCTTTTGGTCGGGTGACGCAGATCCCGCAGGGGAAGTATTCCCGTACCCAACAGGTGTAGATCTCCATATTGCGCTGGTAGATCTGACGCATACGGCGAACATGCCGATGATAATGCCCCTCACGCACGAAAGCGGCGGCCGCCAGCTGCGTAGCAGGAACGTTAGTGCCGATGACGGCATATTTCATATGCAGAAATTTATCGTGATAACGACCGGGAATAACCCAACCGACGCGCAACCCCGGCGCCACGGATTTGGTAAATGAACTGCACAGTAGCACCCGACCATCGCTGTCCCAGGAGTGTATTGTGCGCGGACGGGGATATTCCGTGGCAAGCTCTCCGTACACATCATCTTCAAAAATAACAATATCGTGCTGCTGGGCGAGGGCGAGCACCGCCCGTTTACGCGCATCCGGCATAATAAATCCGAGGGGATTATTGCAGTTAGGAACCAGAATCACCCCTTTAATCGGCCACTGATCCAGCGCCAGTTCCAGCGCTTCAATGCTGATCCCTGTATCCGGATCGGTTGGGATCTCTATAACTTTGATCCCTAATCCGCGTAGCAGCTGCATCGTGCCGTAATAGGCGGGCGATTCTACGGCGACGATATCTCCTGGCTGGCAGACTGCCAGCAGCGCCAGTGACATCCCGCTCTGACTCCCGCTGGTGATCACAATATCATCCGCATTGATGACCGAACCTCCGTCCAGCATGAGCCGGGCAATTTGTTGACGCAATTCGCGACAGCCTGGTAATTCATCGTAGCCCAGAACCGCCTTGAGATTATGCTGCGCCACGCGACTTAGCTCGCGCCAGAGCGGCTTCAGGCTGGGTTGATTGATATCGGGCACGCCACTGCTAAAAGGGATTATCGATTTGTCTGCATGACCTGCAAGCATGTCCAGCACCTGATCCCACTGGGTTATCTCGACTGGACGTTGGACCGGGCGCGACATCAGCGGCACCGGCGGCTGTGCTTTTTGTGGTGCGACAAAATAACCGGAACGCGGCTGCGGCGTGATCAGCCGTAATTGTTCCAGCGTCTGATACGCCTGCTGGACGGTGCTGATGCTGACCCCGTGCTCCTGGCTCAGACTGCGTACCGAAGGCAGTTTTTCGCCATGGCGATACAAACCTTGCTCAATGCGTTCGGCCAGCAGATTGGCCAGATGTTGGTAACGCGTCATGCTGTATCCCTCATGGGTACCATACAGATTAACAAACCGGTACAGATTGGCGTGAAAAAAGCGATGCAGAACTCTTTTTAACCAATCTGTATGTTAAATAAAAGTACTTTGTGAGTCTGTATTGTTTTGGGCCAAATCCGTGAAGATAAAGCCTCTGGCAAGGCGGGGAGGCAAGGTATGGAATTTCACGAGAATAAAGCAAAACAGCCGTTTATTGGGTTTGTACTGATCTGGCGGGCATACAAGGCGTGGCGACTGCGAGCGCAAACGCGGCGCCTATTGCAACAGATGAGCGACGAGCGGCTGCGGGACGTCGGGCTGCGACGCGATCAGGTGGAGTGATTTTCTTTCATCGGCAGAGGCTGGGGGTTATCGCCCGGCCTCTTTTGTATTCATAGTATTTATCAATTCATGCTTCTGAATGATGTGTTTCTTGATACTTACCATGATAAGTATTATTTTCTTCTCAGCGATGAGGGGAAGGATACATGACTGAAGATGAACTGTTTGCCCGCCGTCCGATGGGGATGCGCATGGCAATGGTGGTGCGCCAGTGGCGGGCCATTATTGATGCAGCCATTACCGACACTGGCCTGACGCAGTCAAGCTGGACGGTATTGATGCAGCTGTATCAACTGGGAGACAACGTCTCGGTCAGTGAACTGGCGGAGGTGCAGGGTATTGAACTGCCGCCGCTGATGCGCACTCTCTCACAGCTGGAAAAGCACGGCTATCTGTTGCGTTCCACATCGCCTTATGACAAACGCATTCGCCTGCTCACGCTGACCGAGCAAGGCCGCGCAAGGCTGGAAGAACTAAACCGGGTGATTGAGAACTACCAACATCGCGTCACGTGTACCATCCCCGAAGCGGAGCTTGCCGCCTTCAGCTCGACCTTAAATCAACTCGCCTGCAATTTGCGGACAATCCGCGAAGAAGACAATCAACACTAAAAAACTATGATGACCCCAGAACAAAAATTTGCCCGTTGGGTAAGGGTGAGTATTGCCGCTTTCCTGGTTATATTCGCCTGGTTTATCGTTGCCGATATCTGGATCCCGCTGACGCCGGACTCCACGGTGATGCGCGTGGTAACGCCTGTTTCCTCACGCGTATCCGGCTACGTCTCGCAGGTGCATGTACATAACAATAGCCAGGTGAAAAAGGGCGACTTGCTGTACGAACTGGATCCGACGCCATTTATCAATAAGGTCGAGGCTGCGCAAATCGCCCTTGAGCAGGCAAAGCTGAGCAACCAACAGCTGGATGCGCAGATCGCCTCTGTGCGTGCCAACCTGCGCACCGCGCAATTCAACGCCCGGAACGACAAGACCACCTTTGACCGCTATCAGCGCCTGAGCGCCATGCAGAACGTGTCGCAAGCCGATCTCGACAAGGTGCGCACCGCCTGGCAAACCAGCGAGCAGTCGGTGTCGGCGCTCAATGCCAGTATTCAGAACCTGCTGATCCAACGCGGCGAGCGCGATGAAAACCGCAACGTGACGCTGCAAAAATACCGTAACGCGCTGGAAGAGGCGCAACTGAACCTCGGCTGGAGCAAAGTATATGCACAGACCGACGGCACGGTGAGCAACCTCCAGCTTAGCCCCGGACTTTACGCCACTGCCGCCACGCCGCTACTGGCGCTGGTCAGCCACCAGACCGATATCGTGGCCGACTTTCGCGAGAAAAGCCTGCGCCACACCCGGGTGGATACCGATGCCGCCGTAGTGTTCGACGCCATGCCGGGCAAGGTTTTCTCTGCCCGCGTCACCAGCAGCGATGCCGGTATTCTGGCGGGTCAGGAGCAGGTTAATGGCCAGTTGTCGCAACCGGAACAGTCTACCCGCTGGGTGCGCGACGCCCAGCGTATGCGTATTCACGTCGCGCTGAACGAACCGCTCGACACGCCGTTGCCGACCGGGGCGCGCGCCACGGTACAGCTGTATAACAGCGAAGGGATGTTCGCTCGCACTTTTGCCGGGGCGCAGATCCACCTTGTTAGCTGGCTGCATTATGTCTATTAACACCCTGGCTCACGTCTTTACGCCGCACGGGAATATTGTCTACACCGCCAATGATTTTCGCCAGACCCTGCGGATTTCCGTCGCCGGGACAATCGCGCTGAGTATCTCGACCTTCTACAACGTGCAGTACGGCGTATTTTTTGTGGTTTATCCGCTGATGCTGCTGTCGCTGGTACCGGTGTTCAACCGCCATGTGGCCAAACAGTTTGTGTTCAGCGCGGCGGTGAATTGCGTCGAAATGGTGCTGATTGTCGGCTATCTCTCACAATGGCCGCTGATTATGACGCTGGTGGTATTTGGCCTGTACGTGGTGCGTTTTCGTTTGATGAGCAAAGGACCGCTGTTTCTGTTCGGCTCAATGGGCGTGGTGTGCCAGAGCACGATGCTCAATTTTATGAGCTATCCCACCACCAACTGGCATACGCTGATGTTCTCCAATATGGAAGCCTGCGTCATGGCGGTGGCGCTGAGCGCGTTGCTGCATTATCTGATCCCGGACGTGGAACCCCGCCAGCCGCCGCCGCGCATTGAAAAAGATGCCGCCCGGGTGCGCCACGAGTCGCTGCTTTCCGGCACGGTGGCGACGATGATTTTTGTGGTCTTCCAGATCTGTGACTTGAGTGATTCGCTGTCGGCGCTGATGGCGGGGATTTTGATCCTGTTTCCGATGCATTATCGCGGCGCGGTGTTGAGCTCTCTCTGGCGCGTGGTCGGCGTGGTTCTGGCTTGTCTGTACATTCTGCTGGTGCAACTGCTGGTGTATGATTTCAGCAACCACATGGTGCTGATGATGCCGCTGATTGGCCTTGGACTGGCGTTCAGCGCCCGCCTGCACGTGATGGAAAAAGTCGGTGCGGGCGTGGGTTTTGCCAGTATCACCACCATCGGCATTATGTTCGGCCAGAACCTGCATCCGGATCAGGACCTGGTGTTCAGCGATCTCTACCGCATCACTTCCGTTACCGTCGCGCTGCTGGCCACGTTAACGATGGTATTTCTGGTGCACCGCGTTTTGAACTGCTTTGCGGCGACACGATTTGTGATCACCGAGTGAGTGGGGGGCCAGTGCCGGATGGCGGCTGCGCCTTATCCGGCCTACAGAAGAAGGTTTGTAGGCCCGGTAAGCGCAGCGCGCGGGGATTATCCCTGTCTGCGTGTCTTGGCTGAAATTACGTCGATAAACTCCTGCACCTGCTGTTGCTTACGCGCGGACAGCTTGCACACCCGACGCAGCGACTGCAATAACGCCGGTTCTTCCGGCTCCGGCAGTTTTGCCGTCAGTACAATGCAGCCTGGCATCACTCTGACATCGAATGGGGTTCCGGTGGTAAAACCGGCAGCTTCCAGCCACTGGCCTTTCATAATAATTGCCGGAACATGCGTGTAATCCGGATAACGACTCGCATAACTGACGGTGGCGGCGCGGTTATTTGCCGGGGAGACTTCTGGATCGGTGAATTCTGCAATAGAATGCGGGGTAGTCATGATGGCTATTCTCCGAGAATAGTGATTGTGATTAGCGAGGCGCTCGTGTTGCAGCACGGGCGTCTTGCGTTAAATACCTGTACATATCATCAGGGAATAGAAGGAAAGTCCAGCTGAAAATGAATGAAAATAAGGGTGTGGATGCGGGGATGGATTATTTCTGGTGATGGGAATAAAGCGGCTATTTAGCCGCTTTATTGGTTTATAGGGGCGGGTTAATTTATGGCGGCGTCGGTGAGGGCGTCGGCCAGGTGGAGCTGGGTTTGTTGGGCGGATTGGATATAATGATTTACTTTATCGCATAGGGCTAATAACTCATTTGTTTTTTTTACTATTCTTTTCTGTTCTTGCAATGGTGGAAGTATAACCATTATTTCACGGATAGTACTCATTGATAAACTTGGTTGCGCGGTAGCTTTTAACGATTTAAATATCTCATTACGGCCAGTTAAACTATTTAGATATATGTTTAAATAATGGCTGTCGATATCGGAGAAAGGTTCTATTTTTGCTACGTTCGGAGCAAGATGCCATCTTTTGTTTTCTTCAAAAATGCAAGTGTCACCTATCCCTGCTCCAATAAAAGTCATTAAAAGACATTCGGTTGACAATGCACTTCTATTTAATTTTTTTGACACATCATATGATATGAATTTAATATTGTCTTTTTTCAGGTTGAATGCTTTTACATTCTGGGCCCTCACAACGGGAACCTCGCCAGCATCTTCTAGAGAAAAGTAGTTAGTATATTCAAACCCTGCCAACTTAGTAATGAATGCCAGCTCATTTAACAAGATGAATGATGAGGTTTTTGGAATTTGTATATCAGGATAAGGAACTCCATCAATTTTTTTATTTTTTTGAATCTCTTTATTTTCGATACGTTTTTGTTGATGAGATTTTGCACGGGAGAGCAATTTTTCTACAGGTTCATCGTTCGGATCCTGCGGCACCAGTTTGCCCATCACCGCCAGTTGCAGAATGGTCTGTTTTAAGGCGTCAATACTGGCTTCGGTGGTAAACAGCGCGTCGAAATGCTCGCTGATACGCGCCCAGTTTTCGGCCAGTTCATCGGCGTTCTGGCTGCCGGTTAGCGTGGTTAGCAGGGTGTCAACCAGCTGTTGATGGGCGTCCAGGCTGGTCAGGGAGTGCTGTTCCAACTGGTCACAGAGGGACATGAGTTCTTTGATTTTTTTAGTTATGCGGACCTGTTCGGATGACGGAGGAACTGCGATTATCCCAGAAAAGAACTGCTTGTCATTGATTGCCGGATAGGCAACTCCTGTCTGACAACTTTCAACATAATTAATAAATACAGGAGAACGTAGATAATAGTATATGAAATTAGCATTCATCGCGGTGTAAGGATGAATAATGGCAAAGGCTGTGCTAGCGATCGGCTCTGGGGAGAAGACGTTCTCAATGATCGCTATATTCAATAAATATGGGCGGACAGTTGAATATATAACGGTTCCTTTTTGAACGATTTTTCTTGCTCGGGATGGTGCATCTTTCGCTGAAAGAATAGATGGCTCTTCAATAATGCCATACTCTTTATTTATTGAGCCGACATCAATGTAAGTGAAATCTTCATCAGGTGTTTTTTGTCCCCAATCATGACCAATTTCACTAATCTGTACCCACTCCCACCCCTCCGGTAGCTCAAATGGTTTCTCCTCCTCGCTAATCTCCGGCAGCGGCTTGGGCTTTTTAATCTTCCCCTGCTTCACCAGCTCGGCCTTTTCCGCCGCAATGCGCTTCAGTAACTCTGACGCCGGTTCATCGTTCGGATCCTGCGGCACCAGCTTGCCGCGCACCGCCAGTTCCAGAATCAGCTCGCGCAGCTTCTTAATACCGTACAGGTCGATCTTACCCGAGCTGCCGCGCCCGGCCGTGGATCGGGTTTGCTGCGCCGTGGTCCAGGTATCGATATGGTCGACAATCAGTTTTTCCACCGCCATCAGTTGGCCTCCTTACCGGAGAGCGCCGCGCCGAGGATATCGCGCAGCTGGTGGCGCAGACTCTGGATTTCTTCCTGCTGTTTGGCATATTGCGCCAGCAGTTCGTCCGGGTCGTGGCTGACGGTTTCCGCCTGGTGCGGGTTCTTGATATCGAGGTTAAAGTTACGGGCGATCACCTCGTCGATGCTGACCTTCCACGCCTGTTCGTTCTCGACGCGGCTGGCGAAGCCGTCGGCCTCGTTGCCCCACCAGTCGATCTCGGCCTGGAATTCTTCAAACTTCATCGGTTTGGTTTTGCTGTAGTTCTTCACCCCCGCCGGGTACGGGTGCTCGTAGAACCAGGTCTCTTTGGTCGGCTGGCCTTTGGTAAAGAACAGCAAGTTGGTTTTGATCCCGGTGTACGGGTTAAACACGCCGTTCGGCAGACGCACGATGGTGTGCAGATTGCACTCCTCGGTGAGCAGCTTTTTGATCTTGGTTTTCACTCCTTCGCCAAACAGCGTGCCGTCCGGCAGCACCACCGCCGCACGGCCGTTTTTCGCCAGCACTTCAATAATCAGTTGCAGGAACAGGTCCGCCGTTTCGCGGGTCTGCATCTCTGCCGGGAAGTTCTTCTCGATGCCGTCTTCTTCGGTGCCGCCAAACGGCGGGTTGGTGACGATCACATCCAGCTGTTCATCCCACGACGACAGCGGCTTGTTGAGGGTGTTGTCGTGACGGATTTGCACCGGCACTTCAATGCCGTGCAGCAGCATATTGGTGGTCGCCAGCAGGTGCGGGAGCTGCTTTTTCTCCACGCCGTGGATCTGCTGTTGCAGCGTCTGGTGATCGGCCACGCTCTGCACGTAGTTGTTTTTTACGTGATCGAACGCGCAGGCGAGGAAGCCGCCGGTACCGCAGGCCGGATCCATAATGGATTCGCCGAGCTTCGGATCGACGCGATCGACCATAAAGCGGGTGACGGCGCGCGGGGTGTAGAACTCACCGGCATTGCCCGCCGATTGCAGATCTTTGAGGATCTGTTCGTAAATGTCGCCGAACAGGTGGCGTTCGCTGGCGCTGGTGAAGTCGATTTCGTTGAGCTTGTTGATCACCTGACGCAGCAGGGTGCCGTTTTTCATGTAGTTATAGGCATCGCTGAACGCCTGTCTGACCACAAAGCCGCGCGGGTTCTTATCGATAGGCGCGGTGAGGTTTTTCAGCGCCGGGAACAGGTCATCGTTGACGTACTCCAGCAGGGAGTCACCGGTAATGCCCTCGGCGTTCGCCGCCCAGGTGCGCCACAGGTAGCGCTGCGGAATAGGGTACTGATAGTTATCCTGCTCCAGTTCCAGCGCCTCTTCCTGGGCGTCAAAGACTTTCAGAAACAGCAGCCAGGAGAGCTGGCCGAGGCGCTGCGCATCGCCGTCCACGCCGGCGTCTTTGCGCATAATGTCCTGTAATGATTTGATAACTGAGCTGATTGACATGATGTGTTCCATGTTTCATTAACAATAAGGCCCTCTGCTACGCGGTGGCAGCAGAAGGCGCAAAAGGGGAGTGGTTACGCGGAGCGGGGCGGTAAGTGGTAGATTTCGCTCTCCAGCTCGCTGATGGCCTGATTATACCCGTTACGGTCGCCGAATCCGCTTTTAATGATCTCCGGCAGCGTACCCATGCTGTCGAACGGCTTGAGCTTCAGCACCTGAATACTCTCTATTTCCTGCACGCCCGCGTCGGCGTATTTATCCAGCAGCGTATTCAGCACCGCCTGCGCGGCGTCGGAGTATTTGGTGAAGTAATTGCGCTTACGCACGTTTTCCGCCCGCTCTTTGCGGGTTAACGGCGGCTGACCATACACCACGTGGCACAGCATGTCGAACGGGTCGAGCTCTTTACCGACCTCTTCCGCCAGCACTTCCCAGATAATCCCCTGCTGCTCCAGTTCCCTGATGATGGCCTGTTTGCGCTCGGCGCCCTGCCACTTGCGGGTGAAATCATCCAGCGAGGCGTACTCTTTGAGCAGCGTTTTGCGGGTGTAGTCTTTGAAGGATTCGGTGACCAGCTTGCCGTCGGCGTCGTAATACTGCACGCGCTGGGCGATCACGCCGACAGCCACGCCGTTGACGTGGAACTTGCGCACTTTGTTCTCGTCGTCTTCCGGCAGCGGGCCGACATCGTCTGTACCGGTAACGGTATACGGCGCGGGATCTTCATCGGCACCGGTAACAATGTCCTCAACCTCTTCGTCGTGCTCGTCGAACTGCTCTTCAAAATCGGAGTCCGGGTCGGCGATATCTTGCGGCGTGGTATCCATCACCTTTTCCGGGATGCCGTCGAAGCGTTCGTCGGCGAACAGCTCGGTGGCCTTTTTGAAATCGAGGATGGTGAACCATAGCTTGCCGTAGCGTTCATCGATGCGGGTGCCGCGGCCGATGATCTGCTTGAATTTGGTCATCGACTGAATGTTTTGATCCAGCACCACCAGTTTGCAGGTTTTGGCATCCACGCCGGTGGTCATCAGTTCGGAAGTGGTGGCAATAACCGGATAGGCCTTTTTGGGGTTAATAAAGTTATCCAGCTGGGCTTTGCCGATGTCGTCATCGCCAGTGATTTTCATCACGTACTTGTCGTTCTTTTTCACCTGTTCCGGGTTGAGATTGACCAGCGCGCGGCGCATCCGCTCCGCGTGATCGATGTCGTTACAGAAGATGATGGTTTTATCCATCGGGTTGGTGCGCTTGAGGTAATCGGTGATGGTTTTGGCTACCAGTTCGGTGCGCTCATCAATCACCATCGTGCGGTCAAAATCTTTCTGGTTGTAGATGCGGTCGTCGATCAGCTCGCCGTTTTTATCCGTCTGGCCTTTGGTCGGGCGCCAGCCCTGGAGATCGACGTCGATGTCAACGCGCACCACTTTGTATGGGGCAAGGAAGCCGTCTTCGATGCCTTCTTTCAGCGAGTAGATATACACCGGGTCGCCGAAGTAATCGGTGCTGGAGACTTCATGGGTCTCTTTCGGCGTGGCGGTTAAGCCAATCTGCGTGGCGGCGCTGAAGTAGTCGAGGATTTCGCGCCACGCGCTGTCTTCCGAAGCGCTGCCGCGATGGCATTCGTCAATCACAATCAGGTCAAAGAAATCCGGCGCTACCTGTTTAAAGGCTTTTTGATCTTCTTCCGGGCCGGTGATGGCCTGGTATAACGCGAGGTGGATTTCAAATGCCGGGTCGATGGTGCGCCCGGTGACCTTGGTCATTGCCGTGCCAAACGGCAGGAAGTCGTTATTTTTGGTCTGATCGACCAGAATGTTGCGATCGGCGAGGAACAGGATCCGCTTCTTACTTTTCGCTTTCCATAAGCGCCAGATAATCTGGAAGGCGGTATAGGTTTTCCCCGTTCCGGTCGCCATCACCAGCAGAACGCGGTTCTGCCCGGCGGAGACGGCTTCAATGGTTTTGTTGATGGCCTGTAGCTGGTAATAACGCGGCGCTTTGCCGCTGCCGTCGTCGTAGTAGTCCTGAGTAATCACCGGAAGTTGAGCTTCGGTGTAGCCTTTTGATAAGCACAATTTTTGCCACAGTTCCGAGGGAGAAGGGAATTCGCCGAGGGTAATCGGCTTTTCCATTAGTTCGCCGTCAGCAACCGTGGCATCGCGGAAGATAAAGCCATCGCCGTTGGTAGCAAAGACGAAAGGAACATCCAGCAGGCGTGCGTACTCGATCCCCTGTTGCATTCCTTTGCCGATTTCGTGTTTGTTGGCTTTGGCTTCAATGACCGCCAGCGGAATGCCCGGCTTGTAATACAGCACGATATCGGCGGATTTCACCGTTCTACGCGCTGCGACTTTGCCACGCACGATGACCTTACCGTCCCGGAGTTTGACCTCTTGTCTGATTTGCGTTGTGTCGTTCCAGCCAGCATCAAGGATGGCGGGCATAACGCATTTGGTGATGATGTCTGCTTCCGTCAGGGTACTCAGGTTCAGGTCAGCCATGTCCGTTCTCTACCGATAATGGGATTGCTCTGATTTTACACAATATTGTTATGCAAGCCATGAACAGAAATGGCTTTGCTACCGCGCTTTGCACGTTACTCAATCTCCAGCTCATCAAACAGCTGTAAATCCACGTCCAGCAGCTCGACCGCATTGCTGCGTCGAATCCCGACGTTATTTTCAATCAACATTTCAAGCAGGCGATCGCCGTCAATCAGCGTGATAGGGGCGGCTCCCGGAAACAGTGCTGCTTCCGCGCATTTGGCGGCAAACTTGCCGGTGGTGATCAGCGTGCCGCGAATGGCTTTGTGATAGGGAAGCGCGCCGCGCAACTGATCGATGTATGGGCGAGTAATGGTATTTTGCATCCTCTTCACCTGTACGACTTCGGTGATGGTGGTGATGCCCACCTGAACCTGACCAATCACGTCCACGCCTTTATCGCCGGAGGCTTTGGTCACTTCAACCTGCTCGTAGCCCATCGCTTCCAGCAATTGCCCAACCAGATGCTCAAACTTGTACGGATTCATGGTGCTGATTTGCTCGCGTAGCAGCTCTTTTTGTTGTTCGTTATAGCGCTTCACGGCGTCCAAAAGTTCTTTACGCGGATCGCTTTTTCGGGCCGGCAGCGCTTTGCCAAGCCAGGCTCGCCCGGCATCGGTGATGCGATAGCTCATGCCTTCGCGGTTAACCATTTCGCGGTCGATCAGGTTATTGAGGCGAGAGTAGAGCGTGCTCTTAACGGAACTGGCAGAAGCGAATTTAGAGTGCTGGTGCAAAAAGGCTTGCCATTCGGGAAGTAAATCCGCGCGACGCGACATTTCTCGGCCTGCCAGTAGTTCCAGAAGCTGCAGGATGCCTTCCTGATCGTCAAGCGAACGCAATGTCTTTTCGTCATCATGCAGAAATTGTTGCCCACGAGGAGTGGGTTGCCAGGCATCATCTGGCGTGCTTTTCATCAGGTCAAACTGAGGATAGTTAAGGAATAAGTAGCAGCCGTAGCTGTGGCGAGGGTTCAGAATATGGTTATCGGTATCCCAGATGCGGCGGGCGATTTCGGCATCTTCACCTGACAAGCGCTCGCTGATCCACAGATCCGGTTCGGACCAGTCAACGGGTTGTTGCGGTGTTCCTGTTTGCTCGTGAATGGCAGTAATCATATCGCGCACGGCTTTCAGGGAATAGCCTGAAACGGCTTTCATCATCGCTTTTACCTGGGCGTAGGTCGGAAAAAGCGGGGTAATCACTTTGTAATTTTTCACGTTGGTCCCTTAACGAGTGCAATGGCAATAGCTTGCCACACCAGGTGAAAAATTCCATGGGATGAATCACTTATCGGAATGAAAACTGCCTGTGCCGGATGGCGGCGGCGCCTTATCCGGCCTACGAAAAATCTACTTCTTCAACCCCGCAAACGCGGCTCTGATCTCGTCTTCCGGCAGATTAATACCGATAAACACCAGTTGGCTGTACGGTTGTTCGTCGCCCCACGGGCGGTCCCAGTCGGCGCTGTACAGGCGCTGGACGCCCTGGAACAGTAGGCGATTTGGCTCGCCTTCAATCCACAGCATACCTTTGTAGCGCAGCAGCTTCTCAGCGGATTCCAGCAGCAGATTTTCCATCACTCGGGACACGTCGCTGATGTTCACCGGGTAATCCAGCTCGACGACGATCGAGGAGATATCGTTTTGCTTGTCGGCGATAAAGTGGAAGCGCGGTTTGGCGCTGACCACGTTTTCTTCCAGCATGAAACCGTTGGTGTCGAACAGCAGAGAGAGGTCGATATCGCCATGCGTGACGGTATACACCGGGGCGCGGGCGTTGATGCGCGCCAGGCGCTCACGCAGTTTTTCGCTTTCACCTGCTACGTCGGTTTTGGTCAGCAGGATGCGGTCGGCGTAGCCCACCTGAGACTGGGCAATGGTGAACTGGTTCATCTGCTCGTCGGCATGCACCGCGTCAACCAGCGCAATCACGCCGTCCAGCAGGTAGCGTTCGCAAATTACTTCATGGGAGAAAAAGGTCTGAATAATCGGGCCGGGATCGGCCATGCCGGTGCATTCGATCACCAGACGGTCGAAATTGATGGTGCCTTTGTCGAGGTTGTCGAGCAGATCGAGCAACGCGTCTTCCAGTTCGCTCGAACGGGTGCAGCAGATGCAGCCGTTGGTCAGGGTTTTGATCTGTGTTGCGCGATCGCCAATCAGCTGATCGTCCACCGAGACTTCGCCGAATTCGTTTTCGATAACGGCAATCTTGTAACCGTGCTGCTCGTTAAGAATATGGCGCAGCAGGGTAGTTTTACCCGCGCCAAGAAAACCGGTGAGTAGGGTAACTGCAATCGGGGTCATTCACTTCTCCTTCTAACAGCAACTGCTTCCGCCGCTACCGTAGCGGGCTTCCTGGCGCTCGCGGAAGAATTCTTCGTAGGTCATGTAAGGCTTATCGGGATGGTTGGTCTTCATGTGCTCGACGTAGTTGTCGTAGTCCGGAATGCCAATCAGCATCTTTGCCGCCTGACCGAGATATTTTTTTGCCTGACCTAAAGTACCAAACATTCTGCCGTCCTGTTAATGAATAAAGCCGGATGGCGGCTTGCGCCTTATCCGGCCTACATACTGCACATTTTGTAGGCCGGATGAACGCAGCGCCATCCGGCAATTACGGCTTAATGATGTGAAGAGGTTTTCACGCCGCCTTCCGGCACAGGTACATACGGTGTCTCTTTATCAGAGCGACCGTTGATGGTACGGGCTTTCTGCCAGGTACGGAACCCGTAGAAAATGATGCTGTACACCACCACCAGGAACAGAATACTCAGGCCTGCGTTGGTGTAGTTGTTGATGACGATATGGTTCATATTGGCAATCTGCTGTGCGGTCAGTTCGCCGCCGTTAGCAATCTTCTCTTTGTACTGATTCGCCATGAAGAAGAAGCCTTCCATCTGCGGGTTGGTGCTGAACAGTTTCAGACCCAGCGCCCAGGTGGTGCAGATAAGCAGCCATACTGCCGGAACCACGGTAACCCAGATGTATTTGGTGCGCTGCATTTTAACCAGCACCACGGTGCCGAGAACCAGCGCCACGGCAGCCAGCATCTGGTTAGAGATACCGAACAGCGGCCACAGGCTCTTAACGCCGCCCAGCGGGTCAACAACACCTTGATACAGCAGGTAACCCCACAGGCCTACGCAGCCCGCAGTACCAATGATACCCGCAACCAGAGAGTCGGTTTTCTTCAGGAACGGAACGAAGTTACCCAGTAAATCTTGCAGCATAAAGCGGCCAGAACGGGTACCGGCGTCCAGTGCGGTCAGGATGAACAGCGCTTCGAACAGGATACCGAAGTGGTACCAGAAGCCCATGTCAGCCATCGGCAGCACTTTATGGAACACGTGGGCGATACCAACGGCCAGCGTCGGTGCGCCACCTGCGCGGTTCAGAACAGACGGCTCGCCGATGTCTTTCGCGGTTTGCAGGATCTGCTCAGGCGAAATCACAAAGCCCCAGGAGCTGACGGTTGCCGCTGCGTGTGCGGTAACGTCTTTCAACTGCGCCATAATCAGCGGGGCGTTCTCACCGCTCATTTCATGCAGGTTCGGCATGGTGATGCCAAGGCCAGCAGGCGGGGTGTTCATTGCGAAGTACAGACCCGGTTCGATGATGGACGCAGCAACCAGCGCCATAATCGCCACGAAGGATTCCATCAGCATCGCGCCGTAACCAATGAAACGCGCGTCGGTTTCACAGGCCAGCAGCTTCGGTGTAGTACCGGAAGCGATCAGCGCGTGGAAGCCAGATACCGCACCACACGCGATGGTGATGAACAGGAACGGGAACAGAGCGCCTTTCCACAGCGGGCCAGTACCATCAACGTACTGGGTCATCGCCGGCATTTTCAGTTCCGGGTTGAGAATAACAATCCCCACCGCCAGACCGACGATAACGCCGATTTTCAGGAAGGTAGCCAGATAGTCGCGCGGGGCAAGGATCAGCCATACCGGCAGCAGCGCAGAGATAAACGCGTAACCGATCAGGGTGAAGGTAATGGTGGTGTCTTTAAAGGTCAGCGCCGGGCCCCAGTACGGGTCGTGCGCAATCACGCCGCCGAAGTAGATGGAGGCAACCAGCAACACAATACCAATCACCGACACTTCGCCCACGCGTCCTGGGCGCAGGAATCGCATGTAGATCCCCATGAACAGCGCGATAGGTACGGTTGAGCAGACGGTGAACACACCCCACGGGCTTTCAGCCAGTGCTTTCACCACGATCAACGCCAGTACCGCGAGGATGATGATCATGATTAAGAAGCAGCCGAACAGCGCAATGGTTCCCGGCACCGGGCCCATCTCTTCTTTGATCATCTCACCCAGAGATGCGCCGTTACGGCGAGAAGAGATAAACAGCACCATGAAGTCCTGTACCGCACCGGCCAACACTACGCCCGCCAGCAGCCACAGCGTACCAGGCAAGTAGCCCATCTGCGCGGCCAGTACCGGCCCAACCAGCGGACCTGCACCTGCGATAGCAGCAAAGTGGTGACCAAACAACACGTTACGGTTGGTTGGAACGTAGTTCAGACCATCATTATTGATGACCGCCGGCGTGGCGCGCGTCGGGTCAAGTTTCATCACCTTTTGGGCGATGTACAAACTGTAGTAACGATAAGCCACCAGATAAACAGAAACTGAGGCGACCACGATCCACAGGGCACTGATGTGCTCACCCCGACGTAATGCCACTACCGAGAGGCAGAATGCACCGATGATTCCGAGAATCACCCAGGGTATGTGCTTGAATATCTTTTTCGTATCCATAGTAAAACCTGGTATCTAATTAATAATTGGCCGAAGCCGCGTGGGTTTGATCTTGTGTTTGAGGAGGTTATTTGACTGCTATGTTGGGGGGATCTTGCCAGAGAATTACGCGCGTAAAGTAAGGTAAATAAGTGAGCGGTTGTATGTCAGCTTAAGCGGTCCCAAGTGTCAGCGAGCGGTTTTAATATGGGGGGTAGACCGGTAATTATGTGATTAAAATCACATAATTACCGGTATGAGGTTCACGCGACTGGAGTGGACGCCTGTATTTGAGTGGCTATAAGGTAGAGGTAGTAGGCGAAAATGGCGATAACCACGGTATAAAAGGTACATCGTTCAGTTTTGCCAACCGCGTTTTTACTCATGTGGCTCAGGAAGTCAAATAGGGCCCATATCACGATCAACATCGCAGAAAAATATAGGCCGACTCCCGCCATGCGAAATTCGCTATAGGGAAGCATTGCCAGCGTAAGCCCGAAAAGTGTACCAAACGTGGCTGCGGTAATGGATTTTCCCAATTCATTGAATTTAAATAAAAATCTTTCATAGATAAAAGCAGATTTTTCTTTTTTTGAATCGAATACACCACATAGCCTGAGTAAAATTACAGTAAATAACGCATCTATAATGAGCAGAAACATGATGCTTTTAGGTGCGATGCTCTCCATTAAGATGCCTGAAATCTCCGGGATAAGGAGCTTTGGCACTATGGGGGTCATTAATCCTAAAATGCCTCCCAGCAGTAAGAAGGGAGCAGCATTAGATAATAAATCGAAAAATTTCTTTTTCACAAAGGGACTTCCTTGTTTTAGAGGCGGGTGACAGGACTTCCATTGGTAATCGAAGTTCGTATAAATGAAAAGCCCTCTGAAAAGGTGGGGAAGCCACTACGGCAACTTTTGCGTGGTATGTGCCGAGTGTGTTTGCTGCTTTTTTCAGCGAGAGATATTGCCAGAACACCGGCTTTTCGAACGATATCCATAAAGTTTTCCCTTTCCAGGCCGAAAATTCTGACATCTGTCTAGCGGAAAGAGAAAACATGTTAAAACGTATGAAGATTGTTACCAGCTTACTGCTGGTATTGGCGCTGTTTGGCCTTTTACAGCTCGCCTCGGGCGGCTTGTTTTTTAACTCACTTAAGAATGACAAAGAGAACTTTACCGTTCTGCAAACCATTCGCCAGCAACAGTCTGCGCTGAACGCCACCTGGGTTGAGCTGCTGCAAACGCGTAATACCCTGAACCGGGCGGGCATTCGCTACATGATGGATCAGAGCAATATCGGCAGCGGCGCGACCGTTGCCGAGCTGATGCAGGTGGCGAGTACGGCGCTGAAGCTGACGGAAAAAAACTGGGCGATTTACGAGTCGCTCCCGCGCGATCCGCGCCAAAGCGAAGCCGCTTTCCAGGAGATCAACCGCACCTATGACATCTATCACGGTGCGCTGGCGGAGCTGATCCAGTTACTGGGTGACGGGAAGATCAACGCGTTCTTTGATCAACCGACGCAGAGCTATCAGGATGGCTTTGAGAAGCAGTATATGAGTTACATGCAGCAGAACGATCGCCTGTATGACATCGCGGTGGAAGATAACAACAGTTCTTACAGCCAGGCGATGTGGGTGCTGATCTGCGTGCTGATTACCGTACTGGCGGCGATTATTGCGGTGTGGTTTGGTATCAAACTGACCCTTATCTCCCCAATGAACCGTCTGATTGACAGCATTCGTCATATCGCCAGCGGCGATCTGGTGAAGCGCATTGAAGTGGAAGGTTCCAACGAGATTGGGCAACTGGCGGAAAGCCTGCGTCACATGCAGGGTGAGCTGATGAATACCGTGGGTGACGTGCGTAACGGCGCCAATGCGATTTACAGCGGGGCCAGCGAGATTGCGATGGGCAATAACGATCTCTCCTCCCGTACCGAACAGCAGGCGGCCTCTCTGGAAGAAACCGCAGCCAGCATGGAACAGCTGACGGCAACTGTGAAGCAGAACGCCGAAAACGCGCGTCAGGCCAGCCATCTGGCGCTGAGTGCGTCGGAAACCGCGCAGAAAGGCGGCAAAGTGGTGGACAACGTGGTGCAAACCATGCGTGATATCGCTTCCAGTTCGCAGAAGATCGCCGACATTATTAGCGTCATTGACGGCATTGCCTTCCAGACCAATATTCTGGCACTCAACGCCGCGGTAGAAGCCGCACGTGCGGGCGAGCAGGGCCGTGGATTTGCGGTGGTGGCGGGTGAAGTGCGTAACCTGGCCCAGCGTAGTGCACAGGCCGCGCGCGAGATTAAGAGCCTGATTGAAGACTCGGTCAGCCGTGTGGATGTCGGTTCAACGCTGGTTGAAAGCGCCGGTGAAACCATGGATGAGATCGTTAATGCGGTAACCCGCGTGACCGATATCATGGGGGAAATCGCCTCTGCTTCTGATGAACAGAGCCGCGGTATTGATCAGGTTGGTCTGGCCGTTGCCGAGATGGATCGTGTGACGCAGCAGAACGCCTCGCTGGTGGAAGAGTCCGCCGCTGCCGCTGCCGCGCTGGAAGAGCAGGCCAGCCGCCTGACTCAAGCCGTTGCCGTGTTCCGTATTCAGCATGACCAACAGCGCGCGCGTGACGTTGCGGCCGCTAAACCGGTTTCAACGGTCCAGCCGCGTAAAGCCGCGGTAGCGGATGCCGGGGATAACTGGGAAACGTTCTAAGACCGTGATGCCGGATGGCGCTATCGCTTATCCGGCCTACGGGAATGTTACGTAGGCCCGATAAGGCGTAGCCGCCATCGGGCAATTAGCGCAACATCAGGCGCATGGCGCAGCGCGATTCATATGCCAGTCCATGCGCTGCTTCCTCTTCTCTTTTCTGGCGCAACTTTGCAGGCAGCGTCTCTTCAGCCAACATTTCAAATCCCAGTCGCGCGTACCATGGCGCATTCCACGGCACATCGCGGAAGGTGGTCAGCGTAAGCGACGTGTAACCTTTCTCGCGCGCCTGTTCGGCAACATAGCAAATTAATCGGCGGCCAATTCCTTTTCCCTGCCACTCCTGATGCAGCGACAGTTCTGCAATGAACAGCGATGAATCCAGCGTTTCGGCGACTAAAAAGCCGACCGGATGCTCATCGGCCTGCGCCAGCCAGCTCAAGCCAGTGGCGGCAAATGCCTGATGCTGAGCAGCCGATATAATCTGGTCATCAGCAATCCACGCCAGTTCCGGGAACTGTAAAAAACGTTGCCCCGCAGATCGTTCGATGGCGGGAAGAGCGGCTGTGTCTGCCAGAGTAGTAGCGCGTAAGGTGATGTTCATACGAGGAGCATAACATGCCCGATAAGCACGGTGTTATCGGGCATCTGGAGGATTAATCTTTACGTGGATCGCTAATGGGCTGGCGAACCAGGAAGATGTAGGCAAGGGCCCCCACCATGGTGACGCAGCCACAGATGATCAGCGCCAGGCGGAAAGAGTTGGTGGTATCAACAATAAATCCGGTGACGATCGGCGCAAACGACGCGCAGATAAAGCTGGCAAAGTTCTGGATACTGCCCACGGAAGCGGTCATGCGTGAGGCGACGGCGACGTGGATCAGGCCCCAGCACGAGGTACCGGCGAAGTGGATGCAGAACAGCGCCATACCGATCAGTAACACGGCGGCCATCGACGTTGTGGCCTGCGGTACAACGAAGGTGAAGGCTGCAGAGCAGAACATCCCGGCGATTATACAAATCTTACGGCTCTTAATCGGCGCCATACCGCCTTTTACCAGCCAGTCGGTGACAAAACCGTTAATCAACATGCCGGCTGCGCCAAACAGGAACGGGATCGCCGCCATTAATCCGGTGCTTTTTAAATCCAGGTTGTAGGAGGTTTGTAGGTAGCCCGGCAGCCAGGCCAGGTATAACCATGCGGTATAGTTGATGCCGCTAAAGCCCAGCATCATGCCCCACATGGTACGGTTGCGAAACAGGCTGCGCCATTCGGCAAAGCTCAGCGGATCGCGGCGGGCATTGACGCTACCAGCGTTCAGGTACGCTTGTTCCGTGGCGCTCAGCTCAATTTGCTCGCGGTTGCGATACAGCATGTACCAGCCGATGGCGAGGAAAATACCCAGCACGCCAATGGTGATGAACATCCAGCGCCAGCCCATTACCAGCATCATGGCAGCCAGAATCGGCGGGCTAATGGCAACCCCGATGGTGGAGGCGGCGTTGAATAATCCCATCGGGCGGCCGCGCTCTTTGATGTTAAACCAGTCGTTGATGACCTTTACGCCGCACGGGTTCATTGGCGCTTCGCCGATCCCCATCCCGATACGCACCAACACAAACTGGGTGAAGCTGTGTACCATGCCGGACATCGCCTGAAACAGCGACCAGAAGAACATCCCCAGCCCCAACATAATGCGCGGACCTTTGCGATCCAGCAGCGGGCCGCAGGGCAATTGCGCAATACCATAAGCGAGAGAAAATACCGACAGCAGCACGCCGATTTGCGTGGCGCTCAGCCCCAGTTCTTCACGAATCGTTAAGTTGGCGACCGACAGAGAACTGCGGTCGAGGTAATTAATGACCGCAGCAAAAAATAATAAAATCATTGCCGTGGTCTGAATACGTTTTATTCGGCTACTGCGTTGCACCATGCCCTCAGGCGGAACATTAATATCCGCAGATGATGACGTGCCAAACGAAGAACTCGGGTCGAGGGTAATATTATTTTTTTCCACGCCGGACTCCTGAACCTCAATAATTTATTTTTCACACAGCAGAACTGTGCAGTATTGAAAAAATACCGATGATGAATCAATTTGCTCATCACCGCTCACAAAAGTTTTTAATGCAGTCGACTTAGCGTGAGCATAGGCAAGAGGTATTTTTCAGGCGTTTTTATTTTTATAAAATCGTGCTCCCGGTAATGATTTGCTGTTTTTTATCGGTACTTAATGGGCGGCGCTATGACTCTGGTTGATGGAACGAATCATTGATTGTTTGGCTGAATTCAAATGGTTACAGAGCGCCAGGGTGGCATCCAGGTCGCTGCGGCAGATCAGCGCGCTGAGGATGGTCATATGCTCATCGATGGCAATGATGTTGCGTTGTTTGAGGTCGCTCTCATCCCACTGATAGTGGAAGTGGAAAATCACAGAGATGATTTCAAGTGATTGATTGAAAAATATATTATCGGCAGCAGAGAGCAGCAAGGCATGAAACTCACGGTCTAACTGCGAGAACATACGAAAGCTGCTGCCGATGCTGTCGCGCAGGATCCGGTGGCGTTCCAGCAGCGTTTTCGCCTGCAGCCAGCGTGGGTCATCGTCGGGCAGATTGAGAAAATGCTGCAGGGAATGGGTTTCCAGCATTTCTCTGAGTTCAAACAGCTGCTCCGCATAGGCCTGATCGAACTGCTTCATGCTCCACTGACCGCGTTTTTCGTTTTTGATCAGGTTGTAACGTTCGAATTTTAAAAGATATTCCCGTACGACTACCGGACTGACGCCCGCGGCTCTGGCAAGCTGCAGTTCGGAGAAGCTCTCGCCTGCACGCAGCTGGCGCTGGTTGATCATGGTGAAAAAAGCCTGCTCAAAAATCCGGTTTTGCTCGGTCATGGAGGCGGTGGTGCAGGCAAAACCGTCGTCATGGTCGGGTTTACGCACGATAACATAGTGGCTGCCGACCTGGGTCAGCACGCCGCACTCGCCTAAGTGGCTCAGCATATGACGCACGGTGGTGCGGCTGATGTTGTACATCTCCGCTAGTGCGCTTTGCGACGGGAGAGGGGAAGGGATATGACCACGCGCCATATCAGCGATAATCTGGTTAATCACATTGTGGCGTAAGTTCTGCGAACGGCTCATGGCTTCTCCTTTTTATCTATTAAAACCCGATTTAAAACATTTTTATGCGCTGGGATTCACAGATTGTGTTTCTGCTTTCTCCGTCTTTTTTATTTTCGTTGATATCTGAGGCAACAAAAAACAGGAGAGCAGAATCATGTCTACGATGAATACGTTGATTTGCCAGGAACCTAAAAAATTAGTCTGGAAAGAACGCGAAATACCTATTCCGGGTGAGAGCGAAGCATTAATAAAAATTAAATCGGTAGGGATTTGTGGTACCGATATTCATGCCTGGGGTGGCAATCAACCTTTTTTCAGCTACCCACGTGTATTAGGGCATGAAATATGCGGGGAAATTGTCGGGCTGGGTAAGAATATACAGAATCTGAAAAATGGTCAGCAGGTGGCGGTTATTCCTTACGTGGCCTGCCAGCAGTGTCCGGCATGCCTGAGCGGGCGCACCAACTGCTGCGAGAAGATTTCAGTAATTGGCGTGCACCAGGATGGCGGTTTCAGTGAATATTTGTCCGTTCCGGTGACCAACCTGCTGGATGCGCAGGGGATTGACCCGCAGGCGGCGGCGCTGATTGAGCCTTATGCCATCAGCGCGCATGCGGTACGCCGGGCGGCGGTGGCGCCGGGTGAGCAGGTGCTGGTGGTCGGCGCTGGTCCGATTGGCCTAGGGGCTGCAGCGATAGCCAAAGCCGATGGCGCACAGGTGGTGGTCGCCGATACCAGTCCCGCACGCCGAGACCATGTGGTTTCCCGCCTGGGACTTCCGGTTATCGACCCATCCGCTGAAGATTTTGATGCGCAGCTGCGCGCTCAGTTTGGCGGTTCGCTGGCGCAAAAGGTGATTGATGCCACGGGGAATCAGCATGCGATGAATAACACGGTGAATTTGATTCGTCATGGTGGCAGCATCGTTTTCGTTGGGTTGTTTAAAGGCGATTTGCAGTTCTCTGACCCTGAGTTCCACAAGAAAGAGACCACCATGATGGGCAGTCGCAACGCCACGCCGGAAGATTTCGCCAAAGTGGGCCGCCTGATGTCGGAAGGCAAATTGACCGCCGACATGATGCTTACGCACCGTTACGCGTTTGCCACACTGGCTGAAATCTACGAGCGGGATGTAATCAACAACCGTGAACTGATTAAAGGCGTGATCACGTTCTGAGAGGGAAAACAGGATGAAAACATTGAATCGACGTGATTTTCCGGGAGCCAGCTACCCAACGCGTGTGATCCAGTTTGGAGAAGGTAACTTTCTGCGGGCGTTTGTCGACTGGCAACTGGATATCCTCAACGAGCATACCGATCTGAACGCTGGCGTGACTATCGTTCGGCCAATTAATACCGATTTCCCGCCGTCGCTGAATACCCAGGACGGGCTGTATACCACGCTTATTCGCGGGCTAAACGAGCAGGGTGAGGCGGTGAGTGAGGCGCGGCTTATCCGGTCGGTGAATAACGAAATCAACCCGTACCAGGATTTCGCGGCGTATCTGGCGCTGGCGCACAATGCAGATATCCGTTTTGTGTTTTCAAATACTACCGAAGCCGGAATTAGCTATCACGCGGCAGACTGTGTGGATGATGCGCCGCCGGTGAGCTTTCCGGCCAAACTGACGCGCCTGCTGATGGAGCGCTTTAACCACTTTGAGGGCGCGGTGGATAAGGGCTGGGTAATTATTCCGTGCGAGCTTATCGACTATAACGGTGAGGCGCTCAAATCCCTGGTGCTGCGGTATGCGCAGGAGTGGCAGCTTCCTCCGGCATTTGCCGACTGGGTGGAGACGGCAAACACGTTCTGTTCCACGCTGGTTGACCGTATTGTCACCGGCTACCCGCGCGAAGAAGCCGCTGCGCTGGAGGCTACACTTGGCTATCACGATGCGTTTCTCGATACCGCGGAGCATTTTTACCTGTTTGTGATCCAGGGGCCGCAGTGGCTGGCAGAGGAGCTGAAGCTGGCGCAGTGTCCGCTGAATATCCGTGTAGTGAGCGATATCAAACCGTACAAAGAGCGCAAAGTCGCTATTCTCAATGGCGCGCATACGGCGCTGGTGCCGGTGGCGTGGCTGTGCGGGTTGGAGACCGTTGGCGAGGCGATGCAGGATGCTGATATCCGCCGCTTTGTCGAGCGGGCGATTAGTGAGGAGATTATTCCGGTGTTGGATCTCCCGGCGGACGAACTGCGAGAATTTGCCGACGCGGTGAGCGGGCGTTTTCAGAACCCCTACATTCGCCACCAGTTGCTTTCCATTGCGCTTAACGGAATGACTAAATTCCGCACCCGAATTTTGCCGCAACTGTTGGCGGGTGAGCAAAATGGGCGCTGGCCAGTGCGGTTAACGTTTGCCCTCGCTGCGCTGCTGGCGTTTTATCGCGCAGAGCGTAACGGGGAACGCTATCCGATACAGGATGATGAGCAGTGGGTAAGCCTCTATGCCAGCCTGTGGCCGCGAGTTGGCAATGATTTAACGCTGCGTGAACTGGTGGATGCAGTGCTTGGCGATGCGGCGCACTGGGGAGAGGATTTGACGTTGTTACCTGGGCTTGCCGGGCAGGTGACGGCCAACCTGGAGATGATTCTGGTGCAGGGTATACGCCAGGCGGTGAACGGTCTGGAATAAGGTTGCCATGCAGCGCCCGGTGTGGTGTTGGGCGCTGTTTTTTTTATCCCTGAGCAGCCACTATTTTGATTTCAACCATCCCGATCCCCAGCTTACGCGGCGAGTGGCCGAGAATATTGCCCTCGTTGGTGGCAACCGGATCGGGCGGGACAATCACCAGCGTATCGGCGTCCGACGGATTATCAAAATGCAAGGTGGTGGTGCTGACATCATGGCCTAACACCAGCGTCTGTTCCTCGTTGCCAACGCGCACGGGGATCGGACGATTGGCATTGTCGCCGAAGGCTTTCGCGGTAATGACCAGATCGAATTTCTTCGGTAGCGGGGCTTTGTACTCAATCGTTACTTCTTCGCTGAGCTGCGCATTGGACCAGCGTCCCCAGGATTCGGGGCGTGAAATACCGCTAAATTGTTTCACCTCTTCCGGCGCGCCCGCCACGTTGAAAACGAAGCTATCTGCTTTGTAGCGAATGTCGTTATCGACAATTTTCAGCGTATCGACGTTACCTTTGTAGCGCTCCATGTCGATCACCGTATCTTTAAATACGGTTTTACTTTTCCATTTGGCTTTGTCGACGTGCTGCACAATTTGCTGCCCGCCTAACTGACCCTGTGAAACGCACCAGTCGGTAGAAAGTGCCAGCTCCGGCGCCCATAGTTGCGCCATTTTGTAGCAGCGATCGACCCAGACAAAGTTATCGCGCGGGGCGAAATCCGCCAGCTGGAAGCGCAGCGGGGCCGAGTATTCGCTTTCCGGCAGCGGCTCGACGCGTTTGTCCGATACCCGTAAAAGCAACGGCAAGCGGAAATGGCTGCCGGAGAAGGAGATCATATTTTTGTCCTGGTCGACGGTGAACTCTTTCATCTCTTTCGGGAAATTCCACAGGCGAATGATATCGGGCTTCCACGCCAGCATTTTTTCTTTAATGTTCAGGAATACTTCCGACACGGATTCGCTCGACAAGCTGCTACGGCCAAGACCGATAAAGTTATCGCCGCCGAGAATATCCAGTACCGTTGCGCCGTTATCCATCGTATTACGTTTTACCGCCAGCGTGTCCTGTTGCGGTTGGTCGCCGCGCAGCACGAAGAACAGGTTGTTACGATCCTGCTTGTTCAGATACTTCCATGCGGTGTTGTTCATCGCCAGATGATCGGAAGAAACAACGATAACGGTATCTTTAAACCACGGCGATGCTTTGATTTTATTGATAAATTCGGCAATGTTTTCCTGGCTGCAGCTGACCGCGCTGAACGACTGGTTGGCCTTCCCGTCGATGTCATAACGTTTACGGTTGCAGCTACGTGAGATAAATCCATCCGGATGATGGGTGTCCACGGTCAGGGTAAACAGTGAAAAACGCTGGCCCGAGCGCGAAAGCTCTTCGAATTTTTTCCATGCTTCGTCCAGCACGGTATCGTCGTAGAAGCCCCAGTCGTTACGATAGGCCGGGTCTGCCACCACGCTTTTTAACTCTTCCGCACCGTACAGATGGTCAAAGCCGTGAGATTTCAGGAACACGTCTTTGCCGGCAAAGCGCAGGTTGGCACCCTGCACAAAGTAGTTCTGATAGCCGGAGTTTTTCAGGATATCGCCCAGACAGATATTGTTAGGGAAGAAACTTGAGACCGACGCCGAGGCGTTGCCTTCAAATGGCGCAAACAGCGGAATACCGCACTGGGAGGCGACCATGCCAGCGATGGTGTAATCGGTACCCGGCAGTTGCATGGTATTGCTGAAATCCAGACCTTCATTTTTTAACGCGCCGAGTTCCGGGGTCAGATCCGGGAACGCGTCGTTATTAAAATAGGTGCGCTCGAGGCTCTCACCGTAGATATACACCAGGTTCAGCTTCGGGTTGGGAATGGTTTTCGACGGCTCTTTATAATACGTCGTGAAATCCGGATCGCCATCGCGCGACTGCGACTTCACCAGTTCGGTTATCTGGTGAAACGCCGGGCTGGCGTCAACGGAGGCCAGCGCCAGCAGCAGGGCCAGCAGACTGTAACCCACATGATGCGGGTGATGGCGACGGCGGCGCAGGATCCAACCGAGCGCGACAAAAACCGTCGTCAGCGCCAGCGCGATGCCGACCCCCGGCAAAATATATTTTCCAATCCCCGCGCCGGTCAGACTGTTGGTCAGCGTGTAGAGTACCGCGTCATTGATCCCGTCGCCGGTGAAATAGTCACTGGCGTACAGCGTGATATTCAGAACAATAAAAATCCCCAGCACCGATAACGTGGCGGCAAACCACCAGGTGTTGCGACCCGCTTTCCAGGCGTAAATCAGCACTGAAGCGAGAAACAGAGTGATGGAGATTAATTCTGACAACGGTCGATCCTCAGTAAACCGGGCACATGCCTGGCAGGCTAATCATTAGGGGGAAAGCACAATGTAATAGCGTTGTTACATTGCTGCAATTGTAGTGACATTAAATTACGTTGTTATTCAGAATTGGTTTAGATATGCGCGTTTTTGTGGGGAATTACTATTTATTTGAAATGTGAATGCATTGGCGGAAATAAATAGATGCCGCGCAGGTTATACGCGGCGTGTCGTGCGTCAGGAAATGAAGTTCATGCCCTGTTTTAACACCAGATCGCAGGCCTTGGTTTTAACCTGTTTCGCCAGCGAGCTGTTGCCAAACGTGTTCAGGTCCAGCTGTTGACCATCTTTGGCGTTGAGCAGACCCTGAATCCCGTCCATATAGTTGGTGTCTTGCTTCTGCTCAGGAGCACTGAGCCCCAGTTTATCCAGCACCTGGTTTTTGACGTTTTGCGTGTCGGTGACCGAGGCCAGCTTCTGTTTCGCGCAATATTCCAGGATCCCGGCGGCGTTATTCATGCTGCTGGAGGTCAACGACTGATTACTGCCATTCAGCAGGCTGGTCAGGGAAGAGAGCGACGAGCTGCTTTGCGAGCCGGAGCTTTGTTTGCTCAGCTCACTGGCCGCGCTGGAGAGCGAGTCCTGCCAGGAGGCAGCGAAAACGCTGGTGGAGATGAGCGTGCTGGCGGCAAGCGCACAGCACAGCAGACGTTTGGTAGTTTTCATCATTATATGCAACTCGTGTTATGCCTTTTCAGCGCAGTATAGCGCTGGCAGTCTTAGGAGTGGTCCTAATACGTTAATACTCTTTACCGGTGACCCGACTACGGTAGCTTTCCCAGTTAAAAATGACCCACAGGCTGTTGCCAAGGCGCATACGATCCATCACGCGCTCGCCCAGCAGCTTGTTCATTTCATCCATATTGCTGTTAGTTAACATGCCGGTCGGACGTTTTGAGGATGAACGGCGATCGACAATCTGATTAATAATCACTTTTTCATAGCGGGATTCGGTCTGCATGCCGATCTCGTCGATCACCAGCAGATCCACATTGCTCAGATCGTTGAGCAGCTGTTCTTCGCTGGTTTCACGATTGCTGAACGTCTCTTTCATCGCCGACATGATATCGGCCACGGTAATGATCAGTACCGACTTGCCGCGCAATAGCAGTTCGTTGCAGATGGCGGCGGCCAGATGGTTTTTGCCGGTGCCGGGTTTGCCGGAAAAGATAAAGCTGGCGATGTTGCCGTCAAACTCTTCAACGTATTGGCGGGCTTTGCTCAGGGCGTTCATCTGACCTTCGCACTCAACCCGATAGTTTTCGAACGAACAGTTCTGATGCAGCGGACGGATACCGGAACGGTTGAATGTGCGCTGCATTTTCATGGCCCGGTTTTCGCGGGCCAGCGCTGCGGCACGAATTTCACCTTGCTCTTTTTGCCATGCCAGCAGCTCCTCGCCCGTTTTAAAGGCGGGCTCGACATTAGGTGGCATCATTTTTTGCAGACGTTTCATCAGGTCGCCAACGTTTTTCATCGTTATCCTCTAAAACCCGGTGGAATGTGGCTGTCAGGTTCACTGACGCTGTTCACATCGCGCTTTGGCATTCCGCCATTGCTGGCCCGTCCAATCTGAATGCTGCGCGCCAGTTTTTGCTGCCACTGAATATGGTGAAAGACTTTGCCTTCAGCCTGCCAGTAGGCAACAAATGAGGCCAGTTCTTCAGCAGTAACCGGCTCTCGCAACGCTACGCCCCATAAAGCTGCCTGACGCTGAAAGTCGGCATCAGGCTGCCAGGCAGCGTACATCGCAAATTTCCCCATTGGCACGGCAACGGGAGCGGTTTGCGGCTCTTCATAAAATTGATCATCCAATGTCACATCGCTTCCCGGGCGTGACAGTTTCTCCTCAAGCGCCAACAGCTCAGCCAGTCTCGCAGGCGTCACCGCGTAAAACGCTGGTGCATTGTTAGCGAATACGGCTACGGCGCCACCCGCAGACTTGGCCAGCACAGCGTGGTGATCGTGTAGTAAGGCGTCAATGCTCGTGACGTCTGGCGTCAAAATTTTGCAGGGCATAATGTTTCTCAATACTGAACAACAACCGAGAAGGGGACTGCTTTTATAGTAACACAGAGAAGAAGGAGAGCAGCAGGTGAGGGGAGATTCCCCTCTCTGCACGGCATTAAAGAAAGTGTACCGTCAAACGCGTGGACGTTTGCGATACAGCCATAATCCTGGCACGGACAGACCGATGGAGAGCGCACCGACAATCGATGAGGCTTTCAGGAAGTTGGTCAGCAGGGTAATCATCAGCACTTCGCTGTAACCGAAATGGCCGATTTTTACTGCTGAGATCATGGCGGTGTAGGCGGAGATCCCTGGAAACATGGGGATCACTGCCGCGACGGTGAAGACTTTCGGATGCGCCAGATACCAGCGCGACCACTGGATCCCAATGCAGCCGACCAGCAGCGACGCCATAAATGTTGACCATTCAATATTAAACCCTGCGGTCATCATCACCATTCGTGAGCCGTGACCGAGTGCGCCGAGTAATGCGCACCATGGGAGCGCCCGATGGGGGACATTGAATACCATGGCAAAGCCAAGCGCCGGGATCGCCGACAGGATCATATCCTGCATCAGCGCCAGTATGAAATCGATCACGCCCATCCGCGCAGCCCCCATAAGGTCATCGACACGATCACGCCAATACAGGTCGCCAACGTAAGCAGACTGGCAATAGCCCAGCGAGCGAGTCCGGTATTAATGTGTCCCTTAAACATATCCGCGACGGAGTTGATCAACGGAAAGCCCGGAACCAGCAGTAGCACGCTGGCGGCCATAGCGATAGTCGGAGTATTGCTAAAGGTCGGCAACGTCAGCAGCAAACCTGAAATGGTGGTCGCCACAAAGGCGGTGATGCAAAAATTGATTTGCGGATGTAAATGCCGGGATGCCAGTATCTGGCGGATATACATCGCCACCATGCTGGCAAAAAAGGTGATCACCGCACCATCCCATCCGCCGTTATTGAGTTTACAAAAACAGGCGCAGGATAAACCGACCATCAGGGCGACCAGCCATCTTGGATAGCGCAGTGGTTTAATCTGGCTAAAGCGTTTCTCTACGCCTTTAACATCCAGCAGTTTATGTTCCGCCAAAATGACAATGTGCTGCACTTCCGTCACGACGTGCATATTAATGCCGCGATCCTGATTTTTTCGCGTTGATGTCAGGCATTGCCCGTCTTTAATGGTGGTCAGGACGATAGCGTTAGAGGAGATAGCGCTTTCTACACTATCCATGCCAAGCGCCAGCCCGAGGCGGGTGGATAGCTCGTCAACCAGCGCGCTTTCTGCCCCATGCTGAAGTAAAAAAAGACCGCATTGAATACATAACCGTGTAACCGTTCGCTGTGACGACTGCTCTGTTTGCATGGTTCGCTCTGACTGAAAAGGATCTCTTTGAGTGACGAATGTTTACTTTTATCATGAAGCATGAGCCCGCTGGCTCTGGCTAAGATCAATCTTTGTGTCGAAAAAAGACACCGGCGATACGGTTATGGCATATTAACACTCCCCACTCGCCGAGGTATGAGAGGGCGCATGACTGTAATGTAGCGTTATTTACCCGGATGGCAAATACATAAGCCATGCTAACGATCTATTGTAGTTATTTTAATTTTACAAATAACGTATTTATGCGTAATCATGTAATAATAGCTTGACAGTTTGGCTTTATCTGGATTGTAGTGCCAATACTTTTATTTTAATAAACGCCAAGGATAAGCAATTCACCCCGTTTATTGTTCGGAGTATTTTCCCGTGAATTAATGGCTATTAATTTATTCGGGAGAACTGAATTAAGTACGATTACGGACTGGTGAGTGTGGAGGGGATATGTTGCAAGGACGCTGCAAAAACGCAATTATTATTAGTAAATCACCGATTATACAGACCGGGCTTAAAGGTATAATACAGGCGCAGTTTGCCGATTACGAACTTACATACTGTTGTTCTGTTGAAGAACTAACATTATTACAACTACGGTACGCTGATTTGGTGATTGCTGATTTAACTGGAGACTGCAATTATCCTCGTTCAGTCTGCGAACAATATTATTCTTTATTATCTCAATACCGTGATATTCACTGGGTCTTTCTCGTCTCTCGTATTTTTTATCCTTTGGCTATTGAGCTACTGATGTGTCCTGTCAGTTCGCTGCTCTCTGATGCAGAGCCGATAGAAAGTTTAGTGAGCGTCATTCACGCAGGAAATGCGCGAGCAGAAAGAATAAGTAAGACACTACTTTCTCCACCTGCCATGCCGCAATTGTTAGATCATAGCGCGCGCTCAATAGTCCTCACTCTCTCTGAAAGGAAAGTGCTGCGCCTCCTTGGGAAAGGCTGGGGAATTAATCAGATTGCGATGTTGCTGAAGAAAAGCAATAAAACAATCAGTGCCCAAAAGAATAGCGCTATGCGTCGCTTGTCGATAAATAGCAATGCAGAAATGTATGCCTGGATAAATAGTTCTCAAGGATCGCGAGAACTTAATTTACCTTCAGTTTATGGAGAAACCACGGAATGGAAAGCAGAATCATCAAAAGAAACGTTGCACTGGTAGAAAAGTGTACAATGAGCAGTGTAGGTATTAATAGTTTATTTAATACCATGCCAGATGACCAATATAAACTTCATCTCTTTTCTAGCCAGCCCACTTTTAGTCAGGCAATGTTAAAGATGTCGTTTTCGGCAGTTATTTTTTCTCTCTCTGCAATCAGAAGCGATCGCAGAGCTGGGTTGGCCTATTTAACGGAACTGGCGATAAATTTTCCACGGATTCGCCGTGTGGTGATTGCCGATGATGACGCTGAAGCGCGTTTAATTGGCTCCTTGTCCCCCTTGCCGCTGGATGGCGTTGTGAGTAAAGCTTCTTCGTTAACGGTGCTACAGGACGCTTTATTAACGGCGTTAAGCTGCCCAAGCCGAGGAACCGAAAGCACGAAAAACCATTGGTATATTAATCAAAGCCGCATGCTCAGTCCGACAGAACGAGAAATACTGCGCTTTATGTCAAATGGCTATTCGATGCCGCAGATTGCCGCTCAGCTTGAACGGAACATTAAAACCATTCGGGCACACAAATTTAATGTGATGTCCAAACTGGGAGTAAGCTCAGATGCCGGGTTACTGGATGCTGCCGATATCCTGCTGTACCTGCGTGCTGGCGAGCCAGCGCCTTTTATGCAGGCGGCTTCGTGACAGGCAACGTTGACGTGCTTTGTGCCGGGTTTGGTCGCCGATTTAGCGTGTGAAGCATTACTGACACACGTCAACCCAGGTGGCAGAAGTCAGTTCAGCCATCCTCTCAGGCGTGATGCGAACCGCGCTGTGGATGGCACCTGCGGCAGGCAACACTTCAGCGTAGTGCTTCAGAGAAACATCACAGTACACTGAAATCGGTGTTTCTAATCCGAAGGGGCAAACGCCGCCAACGGGATGCCCCGTCGCGCTCACGACCTCATCGCTACTCAACATACGGGCTTTGGCACCGAACGTACTCTTTAGCTTTTTATTATCCAGTCGGGCATCACCTTTTGCCACGACCAGGATGATGTCGTTCTTCACCTTTAGCGAAAGTGTTTTCGCTATCTGGCCAGGTTCAACGTTATGGGCTTTTGCTGCCAGATCAACGGTTGCTGTGCTCTGATCTAATTCGATAATCTCAATATCTGGTGCATGTTGCGCCAGGAATTGACGTACTGATTGCAAACTCATTCTTCTCTCCCTATCGCTTACAGATAACCCTGCACAGCAGAAAACATGCAGGATGTAATTTGTCATAGGGGCAACCGCACTGTAAATATTTTATTGTAACAATATAGCAACATTAGCAGTTTTTCGATCGTCTTCACAATCAAAGAAACCGGTTACAGTAACCGGTTGCAGAATGCTGAAATGACGATTAATACTGAAGTTGTCACTTCCTCTGTATCACATAATAAGAGCCATCTATGAAACTTAACTCGAATAGCGGTAGTGCTGGTGTTCCCCCCGGCACGGTTGCGAAAAGTGGTAATGAGATTTACGTGGTGGTGTTGATGCCAACACGGTTGCAAGGTTTTGCACAACGGGAGAACGGCTATGTCTACTAACCATGCTGTGTTTAACGTGATTTTCCGCTTTGTTGAAAACTATGTTAGCCCTGTTGCCGGGCGCATCTCTTCACAACGTCATGTCATGGCTATTCGTGACGGTTTTATTTCGGCGATGCCTTTTATGATTGTAGGCTCTTTTCTGCTGGTTTTTGCCTATCCGCCGTTTTCTCCGGATACCACCTGGGGATTCGCCCGTGCGTGGCTGGATTTGGCAAAACAGTTTGAAGGCCAAATCCTCACACCGTTTGATATGACGATGGGGATCATGTCGGTCTACATATGTGCGGCTATTGCTTATAACCTGGGCAAGCACTATGTGAAGTCGTATCAGTTAGATCCGTTTATGTGTGCGATGCTATCAATCATGGCTTTTTTGCTGATTGCCGCGCCAAAAACCAAAGGCACGATGCCGGTTGATAGTCTGGGAGGAACGGGGATTTTCACCGCCATCCTGGTAGCCATTTACTGCGTTGAAATGATGCGCTTCCTGAAGGCGCACAACATTGGCATCCGTTTACCCGATCAGGTGCCGCCGATGATCAAAAACTCTTTCGATCTGCTGATCCCGGTGCTGGTGGTGGTGTTAACGCTGTACCCGCTAAGCCTGGTGATACAGTCGCAGTTTGACATGCTGATCCCGCAGGCCATTATGGCCATTTTCAAACCACTGGTGTCGGCTGCAGATTCTCTCCCGGCGATCCTGCTGGCGGTATTGATCGGCCATCTGCTGTGGTTTGCCGGTATTCACGGCGCGGCTATTGTGTCGGGAATGCTGCAAATGTTCTGGCTCACCAATCTCGGGATGAACCAGTCGGCGCTGGCGCAGGGTGCGCCGTTGCCGCATATCTTTATGGAAGCGTTCTGGACGTTCTTCATTGCGGTTGGTGGTTCCGGCGCGACGATGGGGTTGGTGATTTGCTATCTGCGGAGTCGTTCAGCTCATCTACGCTCGATTGGGCGTCTGAGCGTGGTCCCCAGCATTTTTAATATTAACGAACCGGTGATATTTGGTACGCCGATTGTCATGAACCCGGTGTTTTTTATCCCCTTCCTGCTGGCTCCGATGGTGAATGCGGTACTGGCGTGGGCGGCGATGAAACTGGATTTAATTGGGCGGGTAATTTCAGTGGTTCCATGGACGGCCCCGGCACCGGTTGGCGCCGCATGGGCGTTAGGTTGGGATTATCGTGCGGCTATCCTGGTGGTGCTGTTGGCGCTGGTATCGGCCGTTATCTACTTCCCGTTCTTTAAGGTCTACGAAAAGCAGTTATTAGCGCAGGAAAAAGAAGAAGCGCAGCGTATGGAAGAGGAAAACCAGCAGGTTGCATAAATATCTGGCGAGGGGCTACGGCTCCTCGCTTACTTCAGCGTGCAGTCTCCGCATTGCTGAACGTCAGGCAGGCGATAGCGTTGGCAGCAGGTTCTGCGCACTAACAGCCCTTCACGCGGAACAACGGTACGCCATAGAGGATTATCCTGACCGCAGGAAAGTTGTTTCTCAAAAAAGCAGGTCTGGCGCAGCGTGGTCAGCAGTTCTTCACCTAACAACGGCTTCATTTCCGTTAAATACCAATGAATTAAGTATCCGGTGTTGCTCCAGATAAGCTTTGCGTTGATCTCACCCGTTGCTTCCAGCGCCTGCACAACAGGCGTTAGCGCTGAGAGAATCAGCGTTTCCATGCGTTGTTGAGGAGACAGGGCTGTAGCCAGATGATCCTGATGGACATCGATCCAGAAGCAGGCTGCTCGGCCCGTTTCGTGGAATTCTACGTGCATGTGTTCAGGAGAGACGTCTATAGCCTCTTTTTGCGTCAGCAGAGCCACCATTAACGGAGGCATCATCAGGCCAATATACCATTGCGCCCAAAGAGATATCAGGGGCTTATTTTCGCGGGGCAGCGTGGGCTGGTTGCGATAGATATGGTCTGAATAAACAGCGAGCAATGAACTTAGCGTCGTCGGTTGCGTCCATTCATGCAGCGTCATTGCACCTGGCACAGGCGTTTCGTCAAGACGAATGAAGTCCAGCAAGTGCTCGCGAGTTTTGGCTATCGTTGCGCGTACGGCAGCAGCCAGCGAGGGCATCTCTGAGGGGAGATGGCTACGCCAGATGACATCTTCAACGATCGGTGCGGAACGATAAGCCATGTCGATATAAGGATGTTAATCTTAATGATAATGATTGCTAATCCTATAATTGGTGTTAGGCGATAGCAAGATCTTTGTCGCCATCTCGGGTGGCACCGCACAGAAAGCTCAGGTAGAAGGGCAGTTTACCCGTAGCTCATCGCTGACCAGAGTATTGTTACGCCCAAGATTCTTGGCCTCGTAAAGGGCTTTATCCGCTTTGGCAATAGCAGCATCAATATCCTGTTCGACCAGAGGTGCAATGCCGATACTGACGGTTACGTTGGTTGCCACGCTCTCATTAAACATGTGAGGGATTTTAAGGTCGTACACTTTCTGGCGGATACGTTCGGCGGCAGCCTGGGCCTGCTGTGGATCGACTGCGGTCAGCAAAATCATAAACTCTTCACCGCCAAAACGCGCCACCACATCCCTGGAGCGGACGGAGTCTCGGATGGCGGCAGAAACACGGATCAACGCCTGGTCGCCCATCATATGTCCGTAATGATCGTTATAGGATTTGAAATGGTCGATATCCAGCAGCAGAACGAAGTGTCTCGAATTACTTAGGGCCAACAGCGTATCGAGCCGGTGTTGCAGCCCCCGACGATTATACAAACCGGTTAGCGGGTCGAGCATGCTGAGCCCGTTCAGGGTTTCTCGTTCTTCCAGCAGTTTGTACATCAGTTGCTGAGCGAACCCATCGTAGCGCTTTTGTATCACATGCTGGATGGCGATACCGGCCATAGGCAGCGCCATAAAATAGAAAATCCGCAAACCATGCTCGCTGCCGTTAAGCCATAAACAAACGGCGACGGAGGGGAGTGAGTGGAGCGTAAACGCGATGATATTATTGGCAAAAGCGATAGAGCCAATAAACAGTACGCTGAGAAGCGCTATTAACAGGAAATAATAATCATTCTGACCTAAAGCATTATATTTCAATAATATGTGTAACGCCCATAACAAGCCAAAAACGATTGAAATAAAAGGGAGATTAATTCTTTTATCTGCGTATTTCCCATGCCATACCAGCAGCAGTGTACTCATCACCAGTATCAGCAACGCCGATACTGATAAGGCTTTGACCGCAAACAGTGGGAAAAAAAGCGTAAACAGCGCGGAGACTGCGTTGAGCAGCAGAAACAGTCGTAAAGAGAGTTGGTATTTTTTGGTGCGCAGAGTTCGCCAGGATTGTACTGTCATAGGTAAATATTGTTAGTTATCTGCAATGTACGAAGGTGTGTTGGTAAATAAAACAAATAACGAACGGGGTATCATTCGCAGAGGTTTTTATTGTTTTTAGTTGAAGAGCTAACCGGTGAGCAATTTATCACCTTGGGTTATTCATGTCATCAATCGTTAAGTAAAACTCATATAATTGATAGTGCTTCACGGCTGACAAATGAGAAATTTTATCATATGATATTGGTTATCATTATCAGTGTCATAGGTGGAATCATGTTGCAACGTACGCTGGGCAGTGGATGGGGTGTTCTGCTGCCGGGAATGCTGATTGCCGGGATGGCATATAGCGAGCTGTCGGTCTACGTATGGAAGGTGATGATTGTATTAGGATTACTACTGACTTCGCTCATGTTGTACCACAAGCGTTTACGGCACTTTGTTTTGTTACCTTCATGCGCGGCGCTGATTGGTGGCATTGTTCTGGTAATAATGAACTGGAATCAGGGATGAACAAAACTAGAGAAGGAAATCGAGAGGGAAATAAGATAATTGGTGCGAGGGGGGGGACTCGAACCCCCACATCCTAAGGACACTAACACCTGAAGCTAGCGCGTCTACCAATTCCGCCACCTTCGCCCAGTGCGAGCAATATCAACGTGGTTTTTGGTGCGAGGGGGGGGACTTGAACCCCCACGTCCGTAAGGACACTAACACCTGA
>OKFA01000069.1_pt1 | contig 64206 bp, 59 predicted proteins | sample 1614731 | NCBI WGS metagenome assembly OKFA01 (sample SAMN04436965, study PRJEB24849) | human gut metagenome | biome: human gut; feature: NICU; material: stool | host: Homo sapiens | place: USA: Saint Louis, MO | collected 2010-03-22
GGACTTTTTATACCCCGCAGGCGTCATAACATGCTTGACAACTTAATAGGGGCACGTTACCAATACTGGCTTAATGGCTACATACGGCGGTCAGTTTACGCTTACAAAAATGTGGCGAAACTGATTAATCAAATTAAGAGAGAGCACGTAAAATTGTACTTTATCGAAAACCAGACCGATCCCCGTTTGGTGAAACAAATCGCCAATGCCAGTGGTGCACAAGCGGGAGGAGAGCTTTATCCGGAAGCACTTACCGACAGTAGCGGCCTCGCTGCTACCTACACGGCAGCGTTCAAACACAATGTCGATACCCTCGCTGCTGGCATGAAGTAAGAGAGTAGGCAAAAAAGTAAGTAGATATCAGGTTGCCCCATATCATCAGGTAACCTGTGACACTTCTCTTGCCAGAGCGCCATGTTCCAGCGCCTCACTCACTATCTGCTTATCATCCGACTTTCCCTCATACCTGTCTCGTGTAGTGGTCAAGTAATATTGGCCACGGTTTTACAGTAAAAACGGTATCTGTTCTCTGATTCTTCCGGCGTCAACCCACCGTTGTAATGGTGAGGCCTGACGCTATTGTAATAATTCAGGATATAACCGCTAATTTGTTGCCGGGCCTCGTCCTTGCCTACGTAACCATCCGTCGGCACCCATTCTGTTTTCAGACTGCGGAAGAAGCGTTCCATAGGACTGTTATCCCAGCAGTTTCCCCGCCGGCTGACACTTTGCTTTATCCTGTAACGCCAGAGAAGCTGTTGATATTTCAGTCCTGTATACTGACTTCCCTGGTCGCTATGGAACATGACGTCCCGCGGCTGACCACGCACCTCATACGCCATCCGCAAGGCACTGCTTATCAGTGCAGTATCGGCATTCGCTGACAGGCTCCAGCCGATAACCCTGCGGGCAAAAAGATCCATGACGACCGCCAGATAGCACCAGCGATTTCCTGCCCAGATATACGTAATATCTCCGCACCATACCCTGTCTGGCTCCGGTACAGCGAACTGACGCTCGAGCAGATTCGGCAAACACGTATGCTCCTGACAGGCATTTTTGTATTGATGTTTTCCGGGCTGACAACTGCTCAGGTTCAGGTATTTCATCAGCCGTCCGGCACGATAACGGCTCATCGGGACGCCGTTTTGGGTCAGCATTTCAGCCAGCGTGCGCGCGCCTGCAGAGCCCCGGCTCTGGTTCCATGCCCGGCGTATTTCGCTGCACAACCTGACGCGAGCCGAATTAACCGTATCGCGTCGTTTTCGCCAGTACCGGTAACTGCTACGGTGTATTCCCAGTGCGGAACAGAGGCTGACAACTGAGTGGCTGTCACTCAGTCTGGAAACTATCGTAAACCGTTCAGTGAGTCGGACATCAAAAGCGCGGTAGCCTTTTTTAATATCGTATTTTGTTCCTCCAGTCGGCGAACCTGCTTTTCCAGCTCGCGAATACGTTGCTGTTCAGGGGTAATGGGTGCTGCAGAGGGCGCAATACCTTGGCGCTCTCGCCTGAGCTGACGTACCCAGCTCTCAAGCGTGGTAGAACCGACATTCATCGCCTCACTGGCTTGTCGATACGAATAGCCCTTATCAACAATCAGCTGTGCACATTCCAGCCTGAACTCAGGGGTGAAAGTACGTTTGGTTTTCTTGTTCATTAAGTCACCTGTTTTGTGTTGAGGTGAGAATATCACCTTTAATCAGATGGCCAAATTTACTGTGCCACTACACTCGATTATAAAGATAAAACGATGATGCCCGGGTTCATTGTGCGAAGGCATGGCATATTTGTTCCCGGTATCGTCAGACAGCATCATTCGACTCTCCATCTGCTGTCTGGCCAGACAAAAGATGGCCTTGTTTGCCGCGGTGGAAATGGAGGGAGGACGAGCCCACAAGCATGAAAAACTTAACCCAGGCTGTGGAAGTGCAACTTTTGCTCCGGTTGCTGCAGTAAAACACGAGTATACGTCTGCCGTACACATTCATAAGCGATTCCGATGGCTCACTTACGTGGAGAAATGGAGTGCCGTCTGTTCTTTATTTATTGTTTGCGTTATGTTATAACATATAAAAGAGTATTGTTTGGGTTCTGTAACTTATTGAGAAGGCAAACTGCAGAGTGGTTAATGCAGTAATTGTATTAGCTAAAATTTTGTTAATTAAAATTTGTTTGATTGTTAATGGTTTGTGCTGGTTGATGACTGTTAATTCCAGAAGGCGGTAGTCTGCATTAATATTAGCATTACGGTGACCAGCTTTTATTCCGGCCCCTTCTTTCATGAAACAACGTATTCCGAAGAATAAGTTTGAGAATGGCAGACGAACTTTTATTATTCTGCTGAATACAGAAGATATGAATTGTTCTTGTTTATGTCAGATATTCATAACACAGGTATTATGGTTAACTCATAACATTAATTCCTGTATTTTTCTGCTCAATGGCAGCGTCGTATGCATATGTTTTTATTTCAAATGAAGCAAGGTGCAGGAAATAAAAATAATCATTTCTTTATATGATCTTTTTATCAATGGAGATAGTATCATTTATAATGAACAGAAACAATCCATTAGAGGTTCTTGGGCATGTATCCTGGCTCTGGGCCAGTTCCCCACTACACAGAAACTGGCCAGTCTCTTTGTTTGCAATAAATGTATTACCTGCAATACGGGCTAACCAATATGCTTTATTAACCCGGGATAATTACCCTGTTGCATATTGTAGTTGGGCTAATTTAAGTTTAGAAAATGAAATTAAATATCTTAATGATGTTACTTCATTACTCGCAGAAGACTGGACTTCAGGTGATCGTAAATGGTTCATTGACTGGATTGCTCCTTTCGGGGATAACGGTGCCCTGTACAAATATATGCGAAAAAAATTCCCTGATGAACTATTCAGAGCCATCAGGGTGGATCCCAAAACTCATGTTGGTAAAGTATCAGAATTTCACGGAGGTAAAATTGATAAACAGTTAGCGAATAAAATTTTTAAACAATATCACCACGAGTTAATAACTGAAGTAAAAAACAAGTCAGATTTCAATTTTTCATTAACAGGTTAAGAGGTAATTAAATGCCAACAATAACCACTGCACAAATTAAAAGCACACTGCAGTCTGCAAAGCAATCCGCTGCAAATAAATTGCACTCAGCAGGACAAAGCACGAAAGATGCATTAAAAAAAGCAGCAGAGCAAACCCGCAATGCGGGAAACAGACTCATTTTACTTATCCCTAAAGATTATAAAGGACAGGGTTCAAGCCTTAATGACCTTGTCAGGACGGCAGATGAACTGGGAATTGAAGTCCAGTATGATGAAAAGAATGGCACGGCGATTACTAAACAGGTATTCGGCACAGCAGAGAAACTCATTGGCCTCACCGAACGGGGAGTGACTATCTTTGCACCACAATTAGACAAATTACTGCAAAAGTATCAAAAAGCGGGTAATAAATTAGGCGGCAGTGCTGAAAATATAGGTAATAACTTAGGAAAGGCAGGCAGTGTACTGTCAACATTTCAAAATTTTCTGGGTACTGCACTTTCCTCAATGAAAATAGACGAACTGATAAAGAAACAAAAATCTGGTGGCAATGTCAGTTCTTCTGAACTGGCAAAAGCGAGTATTGAGCTAATCAACCAACTCGTGGACACAGCTGCCAGCCTTAATAATAATGTTAACTCATTTTCTCAACAACTCAATAAGCTGGGAAGTGTATTATCCAATACAAAGCACCTGAACGGTGTTGGTAATAAGTTACAGAATTTACCTAACCTTGATAATATCGGTGCAGGGTTAGATACTGTATCGGGTATTTTATCTGTGATTTCAGCAAGTTTCATTCTGAGCAATGCAGATGCAGATACCGGAACTAAAGCTGCAGCAGGTGTTGAATTAACAACGAAAGTACTGGGTAATGTTGGAAAAGGTATTTCTCAATATATTATCGCACAGCGTGCAGCACAGGGGTTATCTACATCTGCTGCTGCTGCCGGTTTAATTGCTTCTGTTGTGACACTGGCAATTAGTCCACTCTCATTCCTGTCCATTGCCGATAAGTTTAAACGTGCCAATAAAATAGAGGAGTATTCACAACGATTCAAAAAACTTGGATACGATGGTGACAGTTTACTTGCTGCTTTCCACAAAGAAACAGGAGCTATTGATGCATCGTTAACAACGATAAGCACTGTTCTGGCTTCAGTATCTTCAGGTATTAGTGCTGCTGCAACGACATCTCTGGTTGGTGCACCGGTAAGCGCGCTGGTAGGGGCTGTTACGGGGATAATTTCAGGTATCCTTGAGGCTTCAAAACAGGCAATGTTTGAACATGTCGCCAGTAAAATGGCCGATGTTATTGCTGAATGGGAGAAAAAACACGGCAAAAATTACTTTGAAAATGGATATGATGCCCGCCATGCTGCATTTTTAGAAGATAACTTTAAAATATTATCTCAGTATAATAAAGAGTATTCTGTTGAAAGATCAGTCCTCATTACTCAGCAACATTGGGATACGCTGATAGGTGAGTTAGCTGGTGTCACCAGAAATGGAGACAAAACACTCAGTGGTAAAAGTTATATTGACTATTATGAAGAAGGAAAACGTCTGGAGAAAAAACCGGATGAATTCCAGAAGCAAGTCTTTGACCCATTGAAAGGAAATATTGACCTTTCTGACAGCAAATCTTCTACGTTATTGAAATTTGTTACACCATTGTTAACTCCCGGTGAGGAAATTCGTGAAAGGAGGCAGTCCGGAAAATATGAATATATTACCGAGTTATTAGTCAAGGGTGTTGATAAATGGACGGTGAAGGGGGTTCAGGATAAGGGGTCTGTATATGATTATTCTAACCTGATTCAGCATGCATCAGTCGGTAATAACCAGTATCGGGAAATTCGTATTGAGTCACACCTGGGAGACGGGGATGATAAGGTCTTTTTAGCTGCCGGCTCAGCCAATATCTACGCAGGAAAGGGGCATGATGTTGTTTACTATGATAAAACAGATACCGGTTATCTGACCATTGATGGTACAAAAGCAACTGAAGCCGGTAATTACACGGTAACACGTGTACTTGGTGGCGATGTTAAGGTTTTACAGGAAGTTGTGAAGGAGCAGGAGGTTTCAGTTGGTAAAAGGACTGAAAAAACACAATATCGAAGCTATGAATTCACTCATATTAATGGCACAGAATTAACCGAGACAGATAACTTATACTCCGTGGAGGAGCTCATCGGAACCAACCGTGCTGATAAGTTTTTTGGCAGCAAATTTACAGATATCTTCCATGGCGCGGATGGTGATGACCATATAGAAGGAAATGATGGGAATGACCGCTTATATGGTGATAAAGGTAATGACACGCTGAGGGGCGGAAACGGGGATGACCAGCTCTATGGCGGTGATGGTAACGATAAGCTAACCGGAGGTGTGGGTAATAACTACCTTAATGGCGGAGACGGGGATGATGAGCTTCAGGTTCAGGGAAATTCTTTTGCTAAAAATGTATTATCCGGTGGAAAAGGTAATGACAAGCTGTACGGCAGTGAGGGGGCAGATCTGCTTGATGGTGGAGAGGGGAATGATCTCCTGAAAGGCGGATATGGTAATGATATTTATCGTTATCTGTCAGGATATGGCCATCATATTATTGACGATGATGGGGGGAAAGAGGATAAACTCAGTTTGGCTGATATTGATTTCCGGGATGTGGCCTTCAGGCGAGAAGGTAATGACCTCATCATGTATAAAGCTGAAGGTAATGTTCTTTCCATTGGTCATAAAAATGGTATTACATTCAGGAACTGGTTTGAAAAAGAGTCAGGTGATATCTCTAATCACCAGATAGAGCAGATTGTTGATAAAGGTGGCCGGGTAATCACACCTGATTCCCTTAAAAAGGCACTTGAGTATCAACAGAGTAATAATAAGGCAAGTTATGTGTATGGGAATGATGCATTAGCCTATGGAAGTCAGGATAATCTTAATCCATTAATTAATGAAATCAGCAAAATCATTTCAGCTGCAGGTAACTTCGATGTTAAGGAGGAAAGATCTGCCGCTTCTTTATTGCAGTTGTCCGGTAATGCCAGTGATTTTTCATATGGACGGAACTCGATAACTTTAACAGCATCAGCATAATTTATTAATTTAAATGATAGCAATCTTACTGGGCTGTGCCACATAAGATTGCTATTTTTTTGGAGTCATAATGGATTCTTGTCATAAAATTGATTATGGGTTATACGCCCTGGAGATTTTAGCCCAATACCATAACGTCTCTGTTAACCCGGAAGAAATTAAACATAGATTTGACACAGACGGGACTGGTCTGGGATTAACGTCATGGTTGCTTGCTGCGAAATCTTTAGAACTAAAGGTAAAACAGGTAAAAAAAACAATTGACCGATTAAACTTTATTTCTCTGCCCGCATTAGTCTGGAGAGAGGATGGACGTCATTTTATTCTGACTAAAGTCAGTAAAGAAGCAAACAGATATCTTATTTTTGATCTGGAGCAGCGAAATCCCCGTGTTCTCGAACAGTCTGAGTTTGAGGCGTTATATCAGGGGCATATTATTCTTATCGCTTCCCGTTCTTCTGTTGCCGGGAAACTGGCGAAATTTGACTTTACCTGGTTTATTCCTGCCATTATAAAATACAGGAGAATATTTATTGAAACCCTTGTTGTGTCTGTTTTTTTACAATTATTTGCATTAATAACCCCCCTTTTTTTTCAGGTGGTTATGGACAAAGTATTAGTGCACAGGGGATTTTCAACTCTTAATGTTATTACTGTCGCATTATCTGTTGTGGTGGTGTTTGAGATTATACTCAGCGGTTTAAGAACTTACATTTTTGCACATAGTACAAGTCGGATTGATGTTGAGTTGGGTGCCAAACTCTTCCGGCATTTACTGGCGCTACCGATCTCTTATTTTGAGAGTCGTCGTGTTGGTGATACTGTTGCCAGGGTAAGAGAATTAGACCAGATCCGTAATTTTCTGACAGGACAGGCATTAACATCTGTTCTGGACTTATTATTTTCATTCATATTTTTTGCGGTAATGTGGTATTACAGTCCAAAGCTTACTCTGGTGATCTTATTTTCGCTGCCTTGTTATGCTGCATGGTCTGTTTTTATTAGCCCCATTTTGCGACGTCGCCTTGATGATAAGTTTTCACGGAATGCGGATAATCAATCTTTCCTGGTGGAATCAGTCACGGCGATTAACACTATAAAAGCTATGGCAGTCTCACCTCAGATGACGAACATATGGGACAAACAATTGGCAGGATATGTTGCTGCAGGCTTCAAAGTGACAGTATTAGCAACCATTGGTCAACAAGGAATACAGTTAATACAAAAGACTGTTATGATCATCAACCTGTGGTTGGGAGCACACCTGGTTATTTCCGGGGATTTAAGTATTGGTCAGTTAATTGCTTTTAATATGCTTGCTGGTCAGATTGTTGCACCGGTTATTCGCCTTGCACAAATCTGGCAGGATTTCCAGCAGGTTGGTATATCAGTTACCCGCCTTGGTGATGTGCTTAACTCTCCAACTGAAAGTTATCATGGGAAACTGGCATTACCGGAAATTAATGGTGATATCACTTTTCGTAATATCCGGTTTCGCTATAAGCCTGACTCTCCGGTTATTTTAGATAATATCAATCTCAGTATTAAGCAGGGGGAGGTTATTGGTATTGTCGGACGTTCTGGTTCAGGAAAAAGCACATTAACTAAATTAATTCAACGTTTTTATATTCCTGAAAATGGCCAGGTCTTAATTGATGGACATGATCTTGCGTTGGCCGATCCTAACTGGTTACGTCGTCAGGTGGGGGTTGTGTTGCAGGACAATGTGCTGCTTAATCGCAGTATTATTGATAATATCTCACTGGCTAATCCTGGTATGTCCGTCGAAAAAGTTATTTATGCAGCGAAATTAGCAGGCGCTCATGATTTTATTTCTGAATTGCGTGAGGGGTATAACACCATTGTCGGGGAACAGGGGGCAGGATTATCCGGAGGTCAACGTCAACGCATCGCAATTGCAAGGGCGCTGGTGAACAACCCTAAAATACTTATTTTTGATGAAGCAACCAGTGCTCTGGATTATGAGTCGGAGCATATCATCATGCGCAATATGCACAAAATATGTAAGGGCAGAACGGTTATAATCATTGCTCATCGTCTGTCTACAGTAAAAAATGCAGACCGCATTATTGTCATGGAAAAAGGGAAAATTGTTGAACAGGGTAAACATAAGGAACTGCTTTCTGAACCGGAAAGTTTATACAGTTACTTATATCAGTTACAGTCAGACTAACAGAAAGAACAGAAGAATATGAAAACATGGTTAATGGGGTTCAGCGAGTTCCTGTTGCGCTATAAACTTGTCTGGAGTGAAACATGGAAAATCCGGAAGCAATTAGATACTCCGGTACGTGAAAAGGACGAAAATGAATTCTTACCCGCTCATCTGGAATTAATTGAAACGCCGGTATCCAGACGGCCGCGTCTGGTTGCTTATTTTATTATGGGGTTTCTGGTTATTGCTGTCATTTTATCTGTTTTAGGTCAGGTGGAAATTGTTGCCACTGCAAATGGGAAATTAACACTAAGTGGGCGTAGCAAAGAAATTAAACCTATTGAAAACTCAATAGTTAAAGAAATTATCGTAAAAGAAGGAGAGTCAGTCCGGAAAGGGGATGTGTTATTAAAGCTTACAGCACTGGGAGCTGAAGCTGATACGTTAAAAACACAGTCATCACTGTTACAGACCAGGCTGGAACAAACTCGGTATCAAATTCTGAGTAGGTCAATTGAATTAAATAAACTACCTGAACTGAAGCTTCCTGATGAGCCTTATTTTCAGAATGTATCTGAAGAGGAAGTACTGCGTTTAACTTCTTTGATAAAAGAACAGTTTTCCACATGGCAAAATCAGAAGTATCAAAAAGAACTGAATCTGGATAAGAAAAGAGCAGAGCGATTAACAATACTTGCCCGTATAAACCGTTATGAAAATTTATCGAGAGTTGAAAAAAGCCGTCTGGATGATTTCAGGAGTTTATTGCATAAACAGGCAATTGCAAAACATGCTGTACTTGAGCAGGAGAATAAATATGTCGAGGCAGCAAATGAATTACGGGTTTATAAATCGCAACTGGAGCAAATTGAGAGTGAGATATTGTCTGCAAAAGAAGAATATCAGCTTGTCACGCAGCTTTTTAAAAATGAAATTTTAGACAAGCTAAGACAAACAACAGACAGCATTGAGTTATTAACTCTGGAGTTAGAGAAAAATGAAGAGCGTCAACAGGCTTCAGTAATCAGGGCCCCTGTTTCGGGAAAAGTTCAGCAACTGAAGGTTCATACTGAAGGTGGGGTTGTTACAACAGCGGAAACACTGATGGTCATCGTTCCGGAAGATGACACGCTGGAGGTTACTGCTCTGGTACAAAATAAAGATATTGGTTTTATTAACGTCGGGCAGAATGCCATCATTAAAGTGGAGGCCTTTCCTTACACCCGATATGGTTATCTGGTGGGTAAGGTGAAAAATATAAATTTAGATGCAATAGAAGACCAGAAACTGGGACTCGTTTTTAATGTCATTGTTTCTGTTGAAGAGAATGATTTGTCAACCGGGAATAAGCACATTCCATTAAGCTCGGGTATGGCTGTCACTGCAGAAATAAAGACTGGAATGCGAAGCGTAATCAGCTATCTTCTTAGTCCTCTGGAAGAGTCTGTAACAGAAAGTTTACATGAGCGTTAAGTCTCAGAGCCGCGGTATCCGGCTCATATCTTCTCCTGTCATGTGTGACTGCACTGTTTTGTGGCAAGCCAGTACTGACTATCCACTGGAATTCGGTAGTCATTAACTATGGCATTGATGTCCTTTATAACTGTCTTACAGGGCGTATAACACATCCCGCGACGGAAGCTTATCACAGAGGAAGAGGTAAGCTTCAGAATGGAAAGTATATGAGAAGACTGTGATTGTTTAAAAATACACAATCCGCTGTGAGGTGGAGTCAGGGGAGGTACTGGCCCGCAGAAGCGGAGAATGGTTGATGTATGAGGCGAGTGTGACATTTTTCATGAAAGTAAAACAGGTGATAACCTCCTTTGGTTAGGGTGTAGTGGTCAACTAATTTTGGCCACACGACCTGACTGTTCGTGGAACAGCTGCTCTGATTCATTTGGCGTTAAGCCACCGTTATACCAGTGGGGCCGGATGGCACTGTAATAGCCTGTGATGTAGCGGATTATCGCGCTCTGAGCCTCGTTGAAGCTGTTATAGCCCTTCGTCGGCACCCATTCGGTCTTCAGGCTCCGGAAGAACCGCTCCATCGGGGCATTATCCCAGCAGTTACCCCGTCGACTCATACTCTGCTTTATCCGACAGCGCCACAGAGCCTGCCGGTACTGGCGGCTGGTATAGTGGCTGCCCTGGTCACTGTGGAACATCACGCCTGTTGGCTTACCCCGAAGCTCCCAGGCCATCTGCAACGCTTTGACCGTGAGGGCAGAGTCCGGCGACGTCGACATCGCCCAGCCCACAGGTTTGCGGGCGAACAGATCCAGCACTACTGCCAGATAAGCCCAGCATTTTCCCGTCCAGATATAGGTCACATCGCCGCACCAGACCTGATCCGGCGCGGTAACCGCGAACTGCCGGTCGAGATGGTTCGGTATTTCAACGTGTTCGTTCCCGCCGCGTTTGTATTTATGCACCGGTACCTGGCAACTGGAGATATCCAGCTCTTTCATCAGCTTACCGGCCAGCCATCGCCCGAGTCTGACGCCCTTAGCGCTGACCATCGTGGCGATACTTCTCGCGCCAGCAGAGCCACCGCTGGCGTTCCAGACTTCACTGACGAGACTCCGTTTGACGGCACGCTCAGCATGAGGCCCCCTGCTGTTTTTACGAATGTAGCGATAACTGCTTCGGTGAACACCGAACAGCCGGCAAAATGGCGCTACCGGGTAGTGCGCCCTAAGACTGTCTATTATCGTGAACTGTTCAGGGAGTCCGACATCAAGAGCGCGGTAGCCTTTTTTAGGATTTCATTCTCCATTTCAAGGCGTTGTATTCGTTTTCTCATTTCCCTGAGTTCAGTCTGCTCAGGTGTCAGAGGCAGCCCCGGGGGCGTTTTCCCCTGGCGCTCCATACGTAACGATTTTACCCAGCGGTTGATGGCGGAGAGGCTGACGTTCATCGCCTTAGCCGCTTCGCCGTGAGTGTAGTTCTGATCCAGGACCAGTTTTGCCGCTTCGACTTTAAATTCAGCAGTAAATGCTTTGCTCATTGGTTCACCTGTAAGATGTTGAGGTGAGCATATCACCTCTACTCAGGTGGCCAAATTCAGTGTGCCACTACATATGTAGTCAGGCGTGATAAATTTCATATGGAACAGGTATGCGTTTTATTTGTGATAACAGTTAATGAGGTGTTTCCATACCCCCTGAAGTTACCTGTAATATTAGCGGGGGATTTGAATGATGTTGCGTGGTCTGCGACCACTCGTTTATTCATGCAAATAAGTGGACTGCTGGATCCACGGTAAGAGTACAGCGAGGGCCGTATTGACGGGGATGTGTTATTCAGCGGGCAGTACTATGCGCCACGGAAGCAGTTCGCTGACACGGTTGACCGGCCAGTCAGCTATGACGCCAGACACATGGCGAAGGTAGTTTTCTGGATCCTCGTCGTTCAGTTTGCACGTCCCGATCAGGCTGTACAGTAGCACTCCCCGCTCACCACCATGCTCAGAGCTGCGTATTACCGTGAAGGAGATCGGTGAGTAACCCTCTGTGTCGGCACATTATAGCCGTCACATCGGATAACTGTTATCCTTCTGTTCTGATATATTCTGGGAGGTGATGTTTCACTCCTGATAAGAGCATTACTAATTACAGCTGCTTTTCGGATAACATTCGGGCAGTTTTCTTTAATTCTGAAGTCTGAAAGAGATATCAGTAATTGTATTACTTTTAAACATTGTCAGTATTTATTTTTCCAAATCGTTCACGTTTCTCATAATCTTCCCGACAGTCACCATCACAAAACAATCCTGTCTTAACAGGTTCTCCGCAGTTATAGCAGAATCCTGTTTCAGGGAGTCTATTCCGGATACGATTTTTTAGTCTGATGCTCATGCTGAATTGTTCATTTTCATAAGCAATATCTGCACTATCTGCCATAAACGATCCTCTGAGGAGACCACATCTTTATAACCCACCACCGAAATATTACAAAGTAATACTCATTGTATAATCTTTAACGGCAGGGGCAGGATAATTGTATCCTGCCCCTGCTTTAATTCTCAGCACAGGTGTTGACTAAAGAGCGTGAAACTTTGCTATTATGTCTTCGTAAGATTCACGGACGGTTATACTTGAGCCTGATTCTGTGAAGTAAACAACAGCAGAAGCATCGTTGCCTTTTTCAATGTATGAAACATTCCAGTCATGGATAGCCACTGCGGGCTGACCATTATCCCGACGGTGCGTCTTAATGAATCGCGGAAGTAATTCTGCAATATCGTTAAAAACACCATTTACGGTATGAGTGATACCACCAACGCAATGTAGATGAGTTGACTCCGGGGTATCATTGTCTGCTTCTGCAAAGAGTATAGCTGTCTTGCTAATTGTAACAGGCGCCTGTGAGCGGGATAATTCGAGAGAAATAAACCCGGATTCTGCCATAAAAACTCCAGTTTGTGATGTTATATCATTTCATGTGTTTTTTGTTTAACAGAAAATCTTTCTCATGTCAATATTATGAGCGGTTTCTGCCTGTAAACTAACTTTCATCTCCCGAAATCTGTGAGAGCCAAGGATCGTGGCGTTTATGATCAGAAGCAGGTTGTAAATGACAGGAGCATTGCGCCGGGATGCGTATGTTCTCCCCGGACAGACAGTCTCAGTTCGTAGAATCTATAAATTACTGCTACTGATGCTGCCGGGGAAAGGCGTAACGAAAAAACAGCCTCCGTTACCGGACAGCAAGGAGGCTGAATGGAGTTTACAGGATTTGCTTTTGTATAATGTCTGGCCATGCAGTAAAACCGGACAGGTTTTATTATCATGTGAGGTATTCTGACATAAAATGCTGGATTTTTATTTTGTGACGAATGCTGCAAAATTGAATCTGCACTCTGATGTAACTTTTATCTGTTTCAGTGAAGCATGCCCACAGATTGAGTTATTAAGTTGTGGAAGAACAGCTCTGCCCCGCCTGCTTCTCTCCTTTCAAAAACCAGTATGTTGCCATGCCCCGTCTTAATGGTGAGCGCTGAACCATACCTTCTTTTTCCAGTAATAACAGGTAATAGCGGGCCTGGTAATCCGTTACCGCCAGCGCCTCTGCTATTTCTGCAGTTTTCCTTCCATTATGCCTGTTCAGAAATTCCAGTATTTCATTCTTCATATATTCACTCATCTCACTGTAACAAAGTTTCTTCGAATAATAAAAATCATGCTCTCTGTTATCAACGGAAAGGTATTTTTATTCTCTGTGTTTGCTTTATTTGTGAAATTTAGTGAATTTGCTTTTTGTTGGCTTTATTTGATGTGTGTCACATTTTGCGTGTTATTTTTCTGTGAAAAGAAAGTCCGTAAAAATGCATTTAGACGATCTTTTATGCTGTAAATTCAATTCATCATAATGTTTTTATCTGAGTGTGTTCTTGTTGTTGGTGTTTTATTCTGGTTTAATTTTGTTTTGTGGGTTAAAAGATCGTTTAAATCAATATTTACAACATAAAAAACTAAATTTAACTTATTGCGTGAAGAGTATTTCCGGGCCGGAAGCATATATCCAGGGGCCCGACAGAAGGGGGAAACATGGCGCATCATGAAGTCATCAGTCGGTCAGGAAATGCGTTTTTGCTGAATATACGCGAGAGCGTACTGTTGCCCGGCTCTATGTCTGAAATGCATTTTTTTTTACTGATAGGTATTTCTTCTATTCACAGTGACAGGGTCATTCTGGCTATGAAGGACTATCTGGTAGGTGGGCACTCCCGTAAGGAGGTCTGCGAGAAATACCAGATGAATAATGGGTATTTCAGTACAACGCTGGGGAGACTTATACGGCTGAATGCTCTTGCAGCAAGGCTTGCACCTTATTATACAGATGAGTCGTCGGCATTTGACTAAATTATGGCATTCCGGAGTTTCTGGAAGATAAAAAAAGAAGCCCTTATCAGAAAGCAGACAGGTTATATCAGTATTCTGTCGATAAATAACCTACCCTGAAAATACGAGAATATTATTTGTATTGATCTGGTTATTAAAGGTAATCGGGTCATTTTAAATTGCCAGATATCTCTGGTGTGTTCAGTAATGAAAAAGAGGTTGTTATTTATGATTAAGTCGGTTATTGCCGGTGCGGTAGCTATGGCAGTGGTGTCTTTTGGTGCAAATGCAGCTCCACAGGGGCAGGGAAAAGTAACTTTTAACGGAACTGTAGTAGATGCACCGTGTGGTATTGATGCTCAGTCTGCTGATCAATCTATTGATTTCGGACAAGTATCCAAAGTATTACTGAATAATGGCGGGACATCAACGCCGAAGAGTTTTGATATTAAGCTTACTGATTGTGATATTACTAACTATAAAGCTGGTAATAAAGCGGGAACAGTATCTCTGACGTTTTCAGGTGTTCAGGCTGGTACAGATATGCTACAAACGGTTGGTTCAACTAATACCGCAATCCTTATTACTGATCCTCATGGTAAAGCTGTCAAATTTGATGGTGCAACTGCGACAGGTGTATCCTCTCTTGTAGACGGAGACAATACTATTCATTTTACTGCTTTGGTTAAAAAAGACACAAGTGGTAATGATGTAGCTGAAGGTGCTTTCTCTGCAGTTGCGAATTTTAACCTGACTTATCAGTAATACTGATAATCAGGTCTGATAAACAGCGGATTTTTCCGCTGTTTATTTCTCAGGGTATTGATCATGAGACTGCGATTCTCTGTTCCTCTTTTCTTTTTTTGCTGTGCGTTTGTTCGTGGTGTTTTTGCTGGTCCGTTTCCTCCTCCCGGCATGACACTTCCCGAATACTGGGGAGAAGAACACGTATGGTGGGATGGCAGGGCCAGTTTTCACGGTGAGGTTATCAGACCAGCCTGTACTCTGGCGATGGAAGATGCCTGGCAGATTATCGATATGGGGGAAACCCCGGTTCGGGATTTACAGAATGGTTTTTCCGGACCTGAAAGAAAATTCAGCCTCCTGCTCAGGAACTGTGAATTTAATAGTCAGGGTGGGAACCTTTTCTCTGATTCCCGGATAAGGGTGACTTTCGATGGCGTCCGGGGTGAAACGCCGGATAAGTTTAATTTATCCGGTCAGGCAAAAGGAATTAATCTGCAGATAGCTGATGCCAGGGGAAATATTGCCCGGGCAGGGAAAGTAATGCCTGCAATACCATTGACGGGTAATGAAGAAGCGCTGGATTACACCCTCAGAATTGTGAGAAACGGAAAAAAACTTGAAGCCGGGAATTATTTTGCCGTGCTGGGATTCCGGGTCGATTATGAGTGAGTCACTCCGGTGAGATGTCCGGTTATTTATCTTTTTTGTGAATCTGGTGATGCGTGGAATGAAAGACAGAATACCTTTTGCAGTCAACAATATTACCTGTGTGATATTGTTGTCTCTGTTTTGTAACGCAGCCAGTGCCGTTGAGTTTAATACAGATGTACTTGACGCAGCGGACAAGAAAAATATTGACTTCACCCGTTTTTCAGAAGCCGGCTATGTTCTGCCGGGGCAATATCTTCTGGATGTGATTGTTAACGGGCAAAGTATTTCTCCCGCATCGTTACAGATTTCATTTGTTGAACCTGCGTTGTCAGGAGATAAGGCAGAAAAAAAATTGCCGCAGGCCTGTCTGACATCAGATATGGTCAGACTGATGGGGTTAACAGCAGAATCTCTGGATAAAGTTGTTTACTGGCATGATGGTCAGTGTGCGGATTTTCATGGGTTGCCGGGAGTGGATATTCGTCCTGATACCGGAGCGGGCGTATTACGCATCAATATGCCGCAGGCCTGGCTTGAGTATTCTGATGCCACCTGGCTGCCTCCCTCACGCTGGGACGACGGCATTCCCGGACTGATGCTGGATTATAACCTCAACGGGACGGTTTCCCGTAATTATCAGGGAGGAGACTCTCATCAGTTCAGTTATAACGGGACTGTGGGGGGGAATCTGGGGCCCTGGCGCCTGCGGGCTGACTATCAGGGAAGCCAGGAGCAGAGCCGCTACAATGGGGAAAAAACGACAAACAGAAATTTCACATGGAGTCGCTTTTATCTGTTCCGTGCCATTCCCCGGTGGCGGGCAAACCTGACGCTGGGCGAGAATAATATCAACTCAGATATATTCCGGTCATGGAGTTATACGGGAGCCAGCCTGGAAAGCGATGACCGGATGCTGCCGCCCAGACTGCGAGGCTATGCACCGCAGATTACCGGGATTGCGGAGACTAATGCCCGTGTTGTGGTGTCGCAGCAGGGACGGGTGCTGTACGACTCGATGGTCCCCGCAGGGCCATTCAGTATTCAGGACCTGGACAGTTCAGTTCGCGGACGTCTTGATGTTGAGGTTATTGAACAGAATGGACGGAAGAAAACCTTTCAGGTCGATACAGCCTCGGTTCCTTATCTGACGCGTCCGGGACAGGTCCGGTACAAACTTGTCTCCGGTCGTTCCCGTGGATACGGGCATGAGACCGAAGGGCCTGTATTTGCGACCGGAGAGGCATCCTGGGGGCTCAGTAACCAGTGGTCGCTGTATGGCGGGGCTGTGCTTGCCGGTGATTATAATGCACTGGCAGCCGGTGCCGGCTGGGACCTGGGTGTGCCGGGGACCCTTTCCGCTGATATCACGCAGTCAGTAGCCCGTATTGAGGGAGAGAGAACGTTTCAGGGAAAATCCTGGCGTCTGAGCTACTCCAAACGGTTTGATAATGCGGATGCCGACATTACGTTCGCCGGGTATCGTTTCTCAGAGCGAAACTATATGACCATGGAGCAGTACCTGAACGCCCGCTACCGTAATGATTACAGCAGTCGGGAAAAAGAGATGTATACCGTTACGCTGAATAAAAACGTGGCGGACTGGAACACCTCTTTTAACCTGCAGTACAGCCGTCAGACATACTGGGACATACGGAAAACGGACTATTATACGGTGAGCGTCAACCGCTACTTTAATGTTTTCGGACTGCAGGGTGTGGCGGTTGGTCTGTCAGCCTCAAGGTCTAAATATCTGGGGCGTGATAACGATTCTGCTTACCTGCGTATATCCGTGCCGCTGGGAACGGGGACAGCGAGCTACAGTGGCAGTATGAGCAATGACCGTTATGTGAATATGGCCGGCTACACTGACACGTTTAATGACGGACTGGACAGCTACAGCCTGAACGCCGGCCTTAACAGTGGCGGTGGACTGACATCGCAACATCAGATTAATGCCTATTACAGTCATCGTAGTCCGCTGGCAAATTTGTCCGCGAATATTGCATCCCTGCAGAAAGGGTATACGTCTTTCGGCGTCAGTGCTTCCGGTGGGGCAACAATTACCGGAAAAGGTGCGGCGTTACATGCAGGGGGAATGTCCGGTGGAACACGTCTTCTTGTTGACACGGATGGTGTGGGAGGTGTACCGGTTGATGGCGGGCAGGTGGTGACAAATCGCTGGGGAACGGGCGTGGTGACTGACATCAGCAGTTATTACCGGAATACAACCTCTGTTGACCTGAAGCGCTTACCGGATGATGTGGAAGCAACCCGTTCTGTTGTGGAATCGGCGCTGACAGAAGGTGCCATTGGTTACCGGAAATTCAGCGTGCTTAAAGGGAAACGTCTGTTTGCAATACTGCGTCTTGCTGATGGCTCTCAGCCCCCGTTTGGTGCCAGTGTAACCAGTGAAAAAGGCCGGGAGCTGGGCATGGTGGCCGACGAAGGCCTTGCCTGGCTGAGTGGCGTGACGCCGGGGGAAACCCTGTCGGTAAACTGGGATGGAAAAATACAGTGTCAGGTAAATGTACCGGAGACAGCAATATCTGACCAGCAGTTATTGCTTCCCTGTACGCCTCAGAAATAAATGAAAGTCCGGAATATTAACGGCTGATGAATGCGGTTATGCCATTTTCCGGACCAGGTGAAATTACAGAATGTGGAAATTAAGTATGATTCGAAAAAAGATTCTGATGGCTGCCATCCCCCTGTTTGTTATATCCGGGGCTGACGCTGCTGTTTCGCTGGACAGAACCCGCGCGGTGTTTGACGGGAGTGAGAAGTCAATGACGCTTGATATCTCCAATGATAACAAACAACTGCCCTATCTTGCTCAGGCATGGATAGAAAATGAAAATCAGGAAAAAATTATTACAGGGCCGGTTATTGCCACCCCTCCGGTTCAGCGCCTTGAGCCGGGTGCGAAAAGCATGGTCAGGCTGAGTACCACACCGGATATCAGTAAACTTCCTCAGGACAGGGAATCACTGTTTTATTTTAATCTCCGGGAAATACCGCCGAGGAGTGAAAAGGCCAATGTACTGCAGATAGCCTTACAGACCAAAATAAAGCTTTTTTATCGCCCGGCAGCAATTAAAACCAGACCAAATGAAGTATGGCAGGACCAGTTAATTCTGAACAAAGTCAGCGGTGGGTATCGTATTGAAAACCCAACGCCCTATTATGTCACTGTTATTGGTCTGGGAGGAAGTGAAAAGCAGGCAGAGGAAGGTGAGTTTGAAACCGTGATGCTGTCTCCCCGTTCAGAGCAGACAGTAAAATCGGCAAATTATAATACCCCTTATCTGTCTTATATTAACGACTATGGTGGTCGCCCGGTACTGTCGTTTATCTGTAATGGCAGTCGTTGCTCTGTGAAAAAAGAGAAATAATGTACCGCAATAACGGTTAAATGCGGATGGGATATTATGGTTGTGAATAAAACAACAGCAGTACTGTATCTTATTGCACTGTCGCTGAGTGGTTTCATCCATACTTTCCTGCGGGCTGAAGAGCGGGGTATATATGATGACGTCTTTACTGCAGATGAGTTGCGTCATTACCGGATAAATGAACGGGGGGGACGCACCGGAAGCCTGGCCATCAGTGGCGCACTGCTGTCCTCACCCTGCACGCTGGTGAGTAATGAGGTGCCGTTAAGCCTCCGGCCGGAAAATCACTCTGCGGCAGCCGGAGCACCTCTGATGCTGAGGCTGGCAGGATGTGGGGACGGTGGTGCACTTCAGCCCGGAAAACGGGGAGTTGCGATGACAGTCTCCGGCTCACTGGGAACCGGTCCCGGAAGCGGAAGTGCTTTACTTCCTGACCGTAAGCTATCCGGCTGTGACCATCTTGTTATACACGATGGTGATACCTTTTTACTGTGCCGGCCTGACCGGCGGCAGGAGGAGATGCTGGCCGCCTGGAGGAAAAGGGCGACACAGGAGGGGGAGTATTCTGATGCCAGGAGCAATCCGGCCATGCTGCGTCTGAGCATAAAATATGAGTAAGGGAATGTGATGATAAAAAGCACAGTCGCTCTTTTACTGTTTGCCGCACTGTCTGCCGGGCAGGCAATGGCCTCAGATGTGGCATTCAGGGGTAATCTGCTTGACAGACCCTGCCATGTGTCCGGTGACAGTCTGAATAAACATGTCGTCTTCAAAACCCGGGCGTCCAGGGATTTCTGGTATCCGCCCGGACGTTCGCCGACAGAGTCGTTTGTCATCAGGCTGGAAAACTGCCATGCAACAGCAGTTGGCAAAATTGTGACACTGACCTTTAAGGGGACGGAAGAGGCGGCCCTCCCGGGCCATCTGAAGGTAACCGGAGTGAATGCCGGTCGGTTAGGCATTGCACTGCTGGACACCGATGGTAGCAGTCTGCTGAAACCCGGCGCTTCCCATAACAAAGGCCAGGGGGAAAAGGTTACCGGAAACAGTCTTGAGCTTCCTTTCGGCGCGTATGTTGTGGCTACGCCGGAAGCCCTGCGGACGAAGAGTGTGGTGCCCGGTGATTATGAAGCAACAGCCACGTTTGAATTGACATATCGTTAGAAAGATTTTTGTACAGGATATTTCAGATGAAAAAGATAAGAGGTTTGTGTCTTCCGGTAATGCTGGGGGCAGTGTTAATGTCTCAGCATGCACATGCAGCTGATAATCTGACCTTTAAAGGAAAACTGATTATTCCTGCCTGTACTGTACAAAATGCTGAAGTTGACTGGGGAGATATTGAAATTCAGAATCTGGTACAGAATGGCGGTAATCAGAAAGACTTTACCGTCGACATGAACTGCCCCTATAGCCTGGGAACAATGAAAGTTACAATAACATCAAATGGTCAGACAGGTAATTCGATACTGGTGCCTAATACTTCAACCGCTTCTGGTGATGGGCTGCTCATTTATCTTTACAATAGTAATAACAGTGGTATTGGTAACGCTGTCACTTTAGGGAGTCAGTTTACGCCCGGAAAAATCACAGGAACAGCACCAGCCAGAAAGATTACTCTTTACGCAAAACTTGGATATAAAGGAAATATGCAGAGTTTGCAGGCGGGAACATTTTCTGCAACGGCAACGCTGGTTGCATCATATTCGTAATACTATCAATTAAAATACGTCGATTTTATATCTCATAAAATAAAATTTTTTCTGTGCCGCTCTCCGGAGGGGGAATGATTCGCTTATCATTATTTATATCGTTGCTTCTGACATCGGTCGCTGTACTGGCTGATGTGCAGATTAACATCAGGGGAAATGTTTATATCCCCCCATGCACCATTAATAACGGGCAGAATATTGTTGTTGATTTTGGGAATATTAATCCTGAGCACGTGGACAACTCACGTGGTGAAGTCACAAAAACCATAAGCATATCCTGTAAGTATAAGAGTGGTTCCCCCTGGATAAAGGTCACAGGTAATGCAATGGCTGGGCAGACTAATGTACTGTCTACAAATATAACCAGTTTTGGTATAGCGCTGTACCAGGGAAAAGGAACAGCAACCCGACTCATATTAGGTGACGGTTCAGGAAACGGTTACCGGTTGACAACTGGTCTGGATGCAGCGAATTCAACGTTCACCTTTACTTCTGTGCCTTTCAGGAGTGGAGGCTCTACCCTGAATGGGGGAGAATTTCATGCTACAGCCAATATAAGCATGATATACATATAAATTCTTTGTGTATATGTTGCTTATTTTCAGAGAGAGTCTTTTATATGCTGAAGAAGGTGATTTTTCTGATTGCCATGTCCGGTTGTGGTTCTGCTGTTGCAGACAGAAGCACAGTATTTTATACATTTAATGATACATTGAATAGTCCCAATGGGCGGATTTATTCGACAGTCGGTGTACCAGTTCCAATTAATATAAGCGGTACGTCAAATGCAAGCCTGACTTATAGAGAATGTAATGGTTTTACATGGTCACATGGGTTGTTCTGGTCAGAGTTTTTTGCATGGATGGTTATACCCAAGACCACTGTATATAATGGTCATATAATTTATCTTGATATACAGAGCAGAGGACGCTGGTCACTGGATTCTGAGGATAATGATAACTATTATCTTACACAGGGGTATGCATGGGATGAAGTGCACACTGCTGGTAATACATGCATGCCTTCTGGTGACAGTCCTTCTTTATCATGGACATTTGGTGGTGTAACCATGAACGCATATCTTCCTGCTGATATGCCATTAGGAATGCATACGATCCCCATTAAATTTCTGCGTGGTATACAACGAAATAATTTCACTTATATTGGTGGGCGTTATAAGATACCATCATCTAGGATGAAAACTTTTACATTCAGAAGTGTATCAAATTTGAATTTTGAAATTGTTGGTGGTTGTCGTCCCTCGGTACAGTCTTTAGATATCGAGCATGGTAGTCTCTCAATTGATAATGCTAATGGTCATATGGCACATAAGTCTCTCTCTGTTTACTGTGATATTCCTGCCAGCATTAATATTTATTTATTGCCAAATACACCCGGGAATTACAGTTCTACAGGTACAAATGTCGGCCTCGGAAATGGATGGGATTCAATAGTTTCTCTTGATGGCGTGGAGCGAGACAAAGAAAACATCAGATGGAGCAGTGCTGGTTCAAAAACAATTACAGTGGGGAGTCGTTTATATGGTGAGGCCGGAAAGATAAAACCTGGAAACCTGTCAGGTTCTATGACAATGGTTTTTAGTATTCGTTAGTCAAAGAAGACGGTTTTATTGTTATATCTGCGCCACAAAGAGGCAGGAATTTCAGGGTATTGAGTCCGCTGGTAATGCTATTATCCCTGAACAACGCGAAATTCAGCAGCTTAAAGCGCAGATAAAGCGCGTTGAGATGGAAAAAGAAATACTAAAGCAGGCTGCCGTGCTGATGAGCGAAATCCCCGGGAAGCTGTCGCGCTAATCACACGGCTGAAAGCAAAGTGGCCAGTGTGGGTTATTTGTCATTTATTCGGTATTAACCGTAGCGTTTATTACGCGCAGGTGACGCGTCCTGTTAATGTGCAAAGAATTGACTTACGAAGTCGGGTGAGGGCTTTCCATGCTCTCAGTCGTGGCGCAGCCGGTAGCCGGGCAATCAGTCAGATGTTGCGCCAGAGTAGCGTTGATGCAGGCCGGTGGCTGGCACGACGACTGATGCGGGAATGCGGGCTGACAAGTCGATAGATGGTTAAACATCACTACCGGGTCAACGAAGACAAAAGTCCGCCATTGCCAAATTTACTGAACCGGCAATTTCACCCCGCCGCACCAGACCGCGTCTGGTGCGGCGACATCAGTTTTATTCGCCTGCATGACAAATGGTGTTAGCTCGCGCTCGTTGTTGATTTATATTCACGGCGGATTATCGGTTCAGCCCTCTCATTAACCGCTGATGCTGAGTTGGTGTGTAGGGCTTTGCGTAATGCACTGGAAACACGATCACGTGATGGCCGTCTGCTGTTTCATTCAGATCAAGGTGTTCAGTATAAAAGCAATAAATACAGAAAGTTACTCTGGCGTTATGGGGTAATGCAAAGTATGAGTTGCAGAGGGAATGGCCTGGATAATTCGCCGATGGAAAGAGTCTTTCGCAGCCTTAAAAATGAATGGCTTCCGAAAGGTGGTTATGGTGATTTTATCCATGCGGTACGTGATATAAACCAGTGGATTAATGGTTATTACAACGTTTATCGACCTCACACGAACAACGATGGTTTACCGCCTTGCTTACATGAAGAAAAGTGGAAACAGGTTATTCCGGTGTCCTGATTTTGTGAACCACTACAATAATCCTTTTTCACAGACTTGTCAGCAGCCAGCATTTATGGTCTTTTATCTGCGGGAATTTATCCGTCTGCCTGTCGGGACTACTCTGTCATACAGAAATCAGGTAGGAATAAATTGTAGTGGAAAGTCGATGTTTACCGGATGACTGATGCGCGCTTGTACACAGACAGTGTGTTTCAGTAATATGGAGAATAATGAAATGAATAACACAGACACATTAGAAAAAATAATCAGACACCAAAAAAACAAAGACCCCGCATATCCCTTTCGGGAACATTTGTTGATGCAGCTCTGTATTCGCACAAATAAAAGAATGCAGGATAATATATCTGAATTTCTGGGAGCGTATGGAATAAATCACTCAGCATATATGGTTCTCACCACATTATTCGCAGCGGAGAACCATTGTCTGTCACCTTCAGAGATAAGCCAGAAACTTCAGTTTACCAGAACTAATATTACCCGCATTACAGATTTTTTAGAAAAAACCGGATATGTAAAAAGGACGGATAGCAGGGAGGATCGCCGTGCTAAAAAAATTAGTCTGACATCTGAAGGTATGTTTTTTATTCAGAGGCTCACTCTTGCACAAAGCATGTATCTGAAAGAAATCTGGGGTTATCTGACCCATGATGAACAGGAACTGTTTGAAGTCATTAATAAAAAATTACTGGCACATTTTTCTGATGCCAGCTCATAAAGTGCGAAATATCTGAGGATGCTGGATAGCTTCAGGCAAGAGAATAATGATTCTTGCAGATGTGTTTTTCCGGATACAAAAACAAAAGTAAAAAATTGCAGCGCCAGGCCACCTTTCAAAGCAGGGAGACCTGTACCGCGTCGAAAATTTTAGCCAGTTAATGTAATTGTCTGAACCAGGCACTTCGCCCGGGCAGGAGAAGGAGCGTGGTTGCGGTCATCCTGTATACTGAAGTCGTTATGAAGGAATAATACAAATAATTGCCCGTTTTCTCTGTACGATAGAGGCAGGTGTGTATGATTGCATCACTATGTTTTTGTGATATAAAAAACTAAATGGTGAGATATGCATTTTAAAATATAACAAAAATCACCATGAAATAAGAATAATTATCCACGGAGAACATAAACTGCAGACTGTTACAATGCATGCTGTTCATCTTGACAATGTCAATGCTATTCTGTTACTTATTCCAGTTTTACAGGGGTAAAAATGAACAGCAACGCGTTGCTCAAAAATTCTTCCTTATTTGTGGCTTATATGGGATGTCTCGGATGGGGAAGTGCATATTTTTACGGGTGGGGTGTCTCTTTTTATTATGGTTTCCCATGGTGGGTTGTCAGTGCAGGTATTGACGATGTTGCAAGAAGCCTGTTTCATGCAATTACTATAATGGTCATCCTGTTTCTCTCATGGGGCGCGGGAGTACTTTTCTTTCTTGGAATAAAAAACAAAGCAAGCATGCATGAATTGAGCTTTTTCAGACTTTTTCTTGCCTCATTCTTATTGTTTGTTCCGGTGGTGATTGAGTTCTCTGTGCTAAAGAATCATCTGGCATTAAAACTTCTTACCTTATCAGTAGCGGTATCCCTTATTCTTGTTTTTCTTATAAGAACCTGTGGCCACCGTGTTTCAGCATCATGCTTTTCAGAGAGTGTCTTTGTAAAGAAACATATTTCTGAAATATGTTTTGTCGGCTTTGTCATATATTTCTGGGTTTTTTCATTTTCTGTTGGCTTTTACAAGCCGCAATTCAAGAAAGAATATGAAATGATGAATTATAATGACGGGTGGTATTATGTTTTAGCCAGATATGATACCACTCTTGTTTTATCAAAATCATTTAAGTCAGGTAATGGCAGATTTCTGGTGATCGGGTCTGAGCAGTTAAAAGATTATGAATTTAATATGGTTCGGGTTAACCTGTAGGTTGCTCTCCTGTTTCTTAAATACTCGCTTTGATGTTACGCTAATGGAACTAGGTTGACACGTTTTTAGTGCGCGCCAGCAGCGATTTAAGTGCTCTGCGTATTTTCATGGAAGGAGATCACCCAATAACCCCGTAACTCACCGATCTCCTTCACGGTAATACGTATGCACAGTATGGTGATTTGCGCAGTTGTGTTTCACCGGAGCGATTTATCCTGTAGCGACAGTCTTGACCGCCAGGCGGCAACTGCATAATTTTAAGCCACACTTTTACACTCCGGTGAACCATCCCGGTTTTCCTGGAGAGTATTTTATCTGTGAACTCAGGCTGCCAGATCATTGTTTCCGATGGAGGCATAATAAGCTTTTTCTGTTTCTGTCGGAGGAATATGGCCCAGCCTTTTCAGTAATCGTCGATTGTTATACCAGTCCACCCACGTTAGTGTGGCCAGTTTCACTTCTGTCCGGTTTTTCCAGCTCTTACGGTGTATTACCTCCGTTTTGTAAAGACCATTGATGCTCTCCTCCATCGCGTTGTAGTGGCACAGTAAATTTGGCCACCTGATTAAAGGTGATATTCTCACCACAACATAAAACAACAAGAAAACAAAGCGTACCTTCTCTCCTGAGTTTAATCTGGAATGCGCCCAACTTATCGTTGATAAAGGTTACTCATACCGGGAAGCTACTGAAGCTATGAATGTTGGTTTCTCTACTCTGGAGGCATGGGTATGTCAGCTCAGACGGGAACGTCAGGATATCACGCCTTCTGCAGTACCACTCACATCAGAGCAGCAACGTATTCGTGAGCTGGAAAAGCAGGTGCGTCGTCTGGAGGAACAAAATACGATATTAAAAAAGGCTACCGCGCTCTTGATATCAGACTCCCTGAATAGTTCCCGATAATCGGGAAACTCAGAGCGCATTATCCGGTGGTCACACTCTGCCATGTGTTCAGGGTTCATCGCAGTAGCTACAGATACTGGAAAAACCGTCCTGAAAAACCAGATGGGCTGTATTACACAGTCAGGTACTTGAGCTACATGGCATCAGCCACGGTTCGGCCGGAGCAAGAAGCATCGCCACAATGGCAACCCGGAGAGGCTACCAGATGGGACGCTGGCTTGCTGGCAGGCTCATGAAAGAGCTGGGGTTGGTCAGCTGTCAGCAGCCGACTCACCGGTATAAACGTGGTGGTCATGAACATGTTGCTATCCCTAAAAGCAACAGCAAACAGCGACCACTGGGGAGCCCTGCATTGCGGGATTGTATTGTTCAGCGGGCCATGCTGATGGCGATGGGGCCGAGGAGAGTGATTTTCATACGCTCTCATATGGTTTTCGACTTGTGCGAAATGTCCACTACGCGATCCGCACGGTGAAACTGCAACTCACCGACTTCAGGGGAAACTCGGGGCCGCTGGGTAATCTCACATAAAAGTTCTTCGGTGTCATAAACAACGAGAGTATTTGATTCCTTTATGGCGGCCTGGTGCAGAGCTGCCCTTTCCCAGGACCTCCATATAATTTTTGTAGCGGCAGTCAGTGGCACACTCAGTTAACTACTTTCACCTCAGTGACTTTGAATGAGTCAGGGCTGCCGTTAAAGGTGTTAATGAAGGCTTGTATTTTCCACTTCTGGCCTGGTTCAAGATTGGATGCTGTGTCGATTGTTTGACCGATAACGACTCCATCTTTTAAAAGATTAAATTTTACATAAGCATTTTTGACAACAGAGTTTGATTTATTTTCAGCATAACCCACAATTGCCTTCGTCCCACTTGGGGTGTTTTCCACATGAAGGTTAGATAGCGCTATTTGAGAATTACCTACAGCCAGGGCATGACAACTAGCGATTGATAAAACAGTACTTAAAATTATATTTTTTAAATTCATATTCACCTCAAGTTAGTCGTTAATCGAGCTGGTTATTTTAACGCCTCAGATAACCTTGTTGAATAGTTTTTCATCGTCAGAAAATTTTCAGCTTTGTAAATAGAGTTTATCGCCGCCCCGTCACCCTGTCTTACGTATCCTGTACGCACTGTCTAATTCTAAGGGAGGTGCGAATGCTTTCTGTTCCAGCATCATCCTGTCGTCTGGTCGGTACTGTGGGGATGCTGTTTCTTTTCACCCTTGCCATACCCGTTCAGGCGGCTGAACGCCGAGGCTTAGGTCGAGCAGGGTAGTAGAGTGGTTCTTTTAACGGCTGGACACTTGATCCCGGACCGTTACGTGCTGGTTGATGCTCATCAACAGCCTGTAGATTTCACTCAAGGTGAATATGGGTTACTGCTGGCGTTGGCTCAAAACTCCCGACGAGTCTTAATCTGTGAGCAATTGCTGGATTTGATCCACGGTGAGACCACTGAGGTATTTGATCGCACCATCTATGTATTGATAATGCGTCTGTGTCGCAAAATAGAGATCAATCCCCATTGGTGTTTTGCAAGTCCGATACAACGGTTAGCCAGCTTCTGGTCGAACTTGAGCTGAAGGATCTTAAAACAGGTATCCATAGTGCTCCTGGATATTCTCTTTTTGGACATTGACGTCTCCATTGGTTTAAACACGGCAATGGAGACTGCGGTGAAAAGAGTTAATTCCCGGAGTGATTGGCTGGATGCCAATCAATGATCGGAAGCATGCCAAACTGTGAACGGAGATGGATGCCGCCAAATCATGATCGATTCAGATGCCATATTTGCAATATCGCGTTAATCGTCTGTTCAGCCGGGATATATTAGCGGGCCAGGGATCCGGGAAAATGCCACCTGATTGCCACCAGACAATTTTTTCTTCAGAAAGAAAATAGTTAATTAAGGCGGAGGTAAAATCATGGACTTCATCAGAACGTCCTATAATCGTTAAATGGCATCTCCTGTCTCCAAACCGCCCCAGAATTTCTGCAAAGCAGAGCGCTCTTCGTGGGGCAGGTGATTATCAGGGGCTGCCAATACACCGGAATTCCAGTAGCTGATAAACTCCAGATTGATGCTTCCTGCGGCCTGGTTCCAGAGCAGAGCCATGTCAGGTCTTCCTGGTAGCCAGAAAAAGCCTTTATTACGATAATTACGTAGCGTTCAGTGATGATCTGCTAATAATATTCTGTCGATCCGCTAAGTGTCAGTGTATGCGGTAAGCCCGCCCTTGAGTCACTATTTGGCAACTGCTACATCTAAGGTGACGTTATTCGCTGGCGCCGATATTTTCTCGATGGGAGATAACCCTGCACACTATGCAGTGTAATACTCGAGCTACTGCAAGGTTACGCAATTCAGTCTTTACTGCCGTTCTTACATTCGATTTGGGTATGAAGGCTTTCATCGTTTTAACACCTTTCTGCAATTCCATTGTTCTGAGAGCTTTCCACCGCTGTTGTACAAGGTACATGGCACAGTTGTGTCATTAACTTCTGTATTTCGTCAGTGAGAACCCGGTGATTACGTAGTTCATCTTTTGTCCAATGGATTGGTTGCCGTATAAAGGATCTTATCAACAAAGCACAGTTCCTCTATGTCAGCGACGACGTAGTGCTATGGCTCTTTCCCAAACGCCCATTTCTGACTGTTCCTGCAACGCCGGTTAGCTGTCACTATTTTTATGGATTCGATAAAAAATCTTCATCATGTATGATCGATTTTGTCGATCTATTCGATCGAATTTTCTCCTTTTACCCTGCCTTTTGCATGGTTTTAAAATAGGCAAAATTACTTGTCATTCGTGGGAAATGATGGCGGAGATAACTGAGCTTAAAACGTTTCTCTTGTCTCCGTCACTTGCCATACCAGCCAGGAAAAGAAGATGTCAGCACAAGAAAAAACAGTACAGATTGATTCTTTTGATGCGAAATTTTTAGATATAAATACATTAAGCAGGCTTATTTATGAACGTAAGAGTTTTGTGAACGAAAATGTTTCCGATGTTAGTGAAACGGTAAAAAGAGTGGAGCATGAAATAGAGAAAACGAAATTAAGTTGTCGTGTATATACTGAGTACAGGAGTACAGCTTTAGCTGGTTCTTTATGGTCACCAACCGTAATTCTGGGAGTGGCGAGTGCAGTAGCAGTAGGTGTTCATAATTTATCTACATGGAACCCCGATTATGAAATCGGTAAGAACTATATTAAACGGAGATTATCGGTAAAATATAAAAAGGCAGAAGTATTGTGATCGGTTACTCCAGTGCTCCTGCCTGTTTGTATTCTGGGGAGGTTGTATTCACATAATTTCAGACAGGCGTTCACGTCCTCACTGAGAAGATATATTTATTTTGTGTAGAGTAAAAGTCTGGCTTCCGTAGTGTGGAGTGTTGAGGCTGCCTTTAGCCCGGTTTTTAAATATTAAAAATATATATTAAAATGATGATACAATAACGGAGATAATTGAAATGAATAAGGTTTTTGTTGTTTCAGTGGTGGCCGCAGCCTGTGTATTTGCAGTAAATGCTGGTGCTGAGGAAGGTAAAAGCGGTTTTTATCTGACCGGTAAAGCCGGTACCTCTGTGGTGTCACTTTCAGACCAGCGTTTCCTGTCAGGAGATGAGGAAGAAACGTCAAAGTATAAAGGCGGCGATGACCATGATACGGTATTCAGTGGTGGTATCGCGGCTGGTTATGATTTTTATCCGCAGTTCAGTATTCCGGTTCGTACAGAACTGGAGTTTTACGCTCGTGGAAAAGCTGATTCGAAGTATAACGTAGATAAAGACAGTTGGTCAGGTGGTTACTGGCGTGATGACCTGAAGAATGAGGTGTCAGTCAACACACTAATGCTGAATGCGTACTATGACTTCCGGAATGACAGCGCATTCACACCATGGATATCTGCAGGGATTGGCTACGCCAGAATTCACCAGAAAACAACCGGTATCAGTACCTGGGATTATGAGTACGGAAGCAGTGGTCGCGAATCGTTGTCACGTTCAGGCTCTGCTGACAACTTCGCATGGAGCCTTGGCGCGGGTGTCCGCTATGACGTAACCCCGGATATCGCTCTGGACCTCAGCTATCGCTATCTTGATGCAGGTGACAGCAGTGTGAGTTACAAGGACGAGTGGGGCGATAAATATAAGTCAGAAGTTGATGTTAAAAGTCATGACATCATGCTTGGTATGACTTATAACTTCTGACGACACTGCTCCTGAACGATAATTGCGTATATTCTGTAATTAAGATAATTGCATATCTTCTGCAATTAAACAGAAATACCCTGCAGTCTATTACTGCAGGGTTGTCTGTTATCTGTTTTACAGATAATTTCTGATTTTTATTATCTTGTTCTCTTCATAATAATGTTGTCGATATACTCCGATGAATATCAGAAAACTGTTTTGTCCGGGCAACACCCCCCGGATTTTATTGTTTTTATTCTTTTTTGTTGTTTCTGCAATAACCACAATTGCATGCGGATACACTGAGAAGAATGCAACAGGAAATGTGCTGCTTCTGTTTCTCCTTCTGCTCCTTGCACACAGAAATACCCTCACATCCATTACAGCGCTGTTATTTCTGTTCTGTTGTGCACTGTATGCGCCTGCCGGTATGACGTACGGTAAAATCAACAACAGTTTTATTGTCGCGTTGTTGCAGACCACAACTGATGAGGCAGCGGAGTTTACCGGGATGATTCCTGTTTATCATTTTCTGGTCAGTGCCGCGATTCAGGTATTCATGGTGATTTTCTGGCGAACACACCGCCGTGGTCACCGTAACTGGCTGGCACTGCTGCTGTTCGTATTATGCTCAGTAAACAGCTGGCCGTTGCGGATGGTTAAAGGAACTGTTGTGGGGACAACTGACACATTGCGTGAAATGCAACATTATAAACAATTGAGTCAGCACGGGGCTGACAACTGGAAAATCCTGCCGGGAACACCGTTATATGACACAATTGTTATTGTCACTGGTGAGAGTGTGCGCAGGGATTATATGTCGGTATATGGCTATCCCGTGCCAACCACGCCGTGGCTGAATACAGCTCCCGGTTTATTTATTGACGGCTATACATCGGCAGCAGCCAGTACCGTACCTTCCCTGAGCCGGACACTGATTTATGACTATGAGCAGAACCCTGACTCCGGCAACAACGTGGTGGCGCTGGCAGCAAAAGCAGGATACAGCACATGGTGGATATCCAATCAGGGAAAGCTGGGGGAGCATGATACACGCATCTCTGTTATTGCTTCTGATGCGGAGCATACCGTTTTCCTCAAGAAAGGCAGCTTTGCTTCCCGTAAAACGGATGACATGTTGTTGTTACAGGAAACAGAACGTGCACTGGCGGATAAATCCTCTCCGAAGGTGATATTCCTGCACATGATGGGGTCTCATCCGAACCCGTGTGACCGGCTTCACTCCTGGCCGAATCATTACCTGGAGCAGTATCCCCGAAAGGTTGCCTGTTACCTCGCCAGCATCAGTAAACTGGATAACTTTCTCGGTCAGCTTGATGGTATCCTTCGCCGGCATTCCCGTCATTTCGCCATGCTTTACTTTTCTGACCATGGGATGTCGGTCAGCGATAGTGCTAATCCTGTTCATCATGATGGCCATATACAAGGAGGCTACAGCGTTCCCCTGATTATTACCGCCAGTGACATCACGTCTCATCAGTCCGTCAGCAGAAAAATCAGTGCCCGTCATTTCGCAGGTATTTTTCAGTGGCTGACCGGCATTCGTACTGAAAATATACCGCCATTCAATCCGCTAACAGACGAAGATAATGAACCCGTTATGGTTTTTAACGGAGAGAGGAATGTACTGGCAGACAGTCTGAAACCACAGCCTCTGATTCTTCCGGTCAAGGGAAAATAAGCGTAATGTTCATCACCAGATTATGTACGATGAGTTTTCCACTGTTTATAGCAATTATCTTGCTAATAACCAGACAGGAGTAACCAGACCAACCGAAAACACCGGGGAGGTGATTACCCGCTGGCAGAGGAAATCCGGTTTTTTTGATGTCAGCCATAACGTGTTTGACAATAAAGCATTATGAAAGGGTGTTAATGAGTCCATGGGATAATTCATAAAAATAATTTACTGTGTTATCCTTTTCAAAAGAAATATTCAGAAGATAACCCCTGGCTGACAACCAGGGGAAGGGGACATTAACAGTGTTATTATTGGTGGATAAACTATTACTTGTGTGCAGGATACACTAATGCAATATCTACTGATACTGTATGCCAGTATGTTTCATGCCTGCCGCTGAAAACGGCAATATCCAGGGCCAGACATATTCACCATTCATATTTCTGCATTTCTGTACAATTTTCTCAGAAAGCGTCTCATCAATTCTTTCACGCAACTTCTCCTGCTGTCTTAAAATACTTTCGCATATTTCGAAATCATCTTCCTGCATCAGCATTTCGGCGCATTTAATGATTTCTGCCCGTTCATGCAGCACAGAGGAATGATTATAGAGCCAGTTTACAAACAGCAATGCTTCCGGATATTGCCCCCATAACGGGTGGTATGTGGCATAATAATCTTCGGCAGTATCCGGACCGCCTGAAAAGTTATGCCATACAGCAAGTGGAAATGGATGCAGATTTCCGCACAGTATTTCTGCGATGTAAGTATTTGCCGCAAAGCCGCGACGAAATGCAGTTGCAGCTTTTACCAGTTCCCCATTAAGAAAATGCAGAAGGCCGAGTTCATACCAGTAAGGTGAAAATTCATCTGCATGTTCCTGCAGTATATGGCGTGCCTGTTCATGAGCGCCAGTGCGTAACAGTTCCGGTCCCAGTAGCCAGCGTGCACCATGATTATCTTCGGGATTGTAATCCAGTATTTTTTCAATGAGCATGATGGCATCCTGATGACGCTGTAAATGTGCATTTGCCAGGATTGCCGCATAGAGGGCACGAAGAAAAGGTCGGTTGTCAGGATGTATCCAGATGATTCTGCCACTGAAACCTTCAGGGATAAGACGATTGCCAACTGCCAGCCCTTTAAGGGCTGCATTCAGCGCCTTACGCGGGGCATTCTGCTCCAGAAATACGTATGCCAAGTGAGCGTGTACATCAATAAAGTCATTCTCCTGTCGGGCAAGGCGCCTGAGTTTGTTGATGTAACTTGTTTCGCTGATTTCATCCGCATCGTATGCATCAATCAGTTCTTCAAACTCATCCAGCAACGAGCCAAACCAGGTTTCCGGAAATATGAAACAGCCCTGGTTATCGTTCACTGCAAAGCGTAATTTGCCAGTCATATTCTGAACCTGTAAAAAAGGATGGACCATAATCTGCAGACTATAAAAATTGTGATGCCTGGCATCGGTGTCCTTTTATTGTCCGGGATTAACGTTGCCCATGATAATACAGTGAATTCTGTTCTGTGGTAAGACGTTGAGTTATTGAATGAGAACCTCAGCCTGGCTGATGGTTCCGCCGGCATAAAAAAGAAATTGATTGAGGCGGGTGCTCTTCCCCTTAAGAGGAAGAGCATGTGTGTAAATGGCGTTCAGTCACCTTTTCAGTGGATTGTTAACTTTTGCATATTCAAACGGACTGATACACTCCTCCCTGTTTGCATCCAGAAAATCTGCCCACCATTGCAGCATAAGCCGACGTTCTTCCAGATGTTCTGCTTTATGAATATACGCGGCACGTACTCCGTTGCGCTCCTGATGACTCATCTGACGTTCAACCGCATCTCTTGACCATAAACCGGATTCAATCAATGCACTGCACGCCATCGCCCGGAATCCATGGCCACAGACTTCCTTGGTTGTGTCATACCCCATCACTCTGAGGGCCTTATTTACGGTATTTTCACTGATTGGTTTACGCGGGTCATGTGCTCCCGTAAAGATCAGACCATTTTCACCAGCCCATGTCTGAAGTTCTGTCAGTATGGCTACAGCCTGTTTGCTGAGTGGCACAAGATGTGGTGTTCGCATCTTGGAGCCCCGGTGTGAGAATTTTACCCCTGGCAGAGGTTTGCGTTCGGCTGGAATAGTCCACATTGAATTGTCAATATCAATTTCAGCCCAGCGGGCATATCTGAGTTCACTGGAGCGAATAAAAACCAGTAAATTCAGCATAACAGCAAGCCGGGTGACAGGCTGACCTTTATAACTGTTAATACGCGACAGAAGTTCAGGCAGACGTGAAAGATCAAGAGCGGGGCGATGCTGTCGTTTTACAGAGGTCAATGCGCCAGCCATATCCAGAGCAGGATTATATCTGATGATGCCAGACTGTACGGCATAACGCATTACAGCAGATATTCTTTGCTGCAGACGACTGGCGATTTCATAAATTTGTTTAGCTTCTGCAGCACGAACAGGGATAAGCAGGTCCGGGGTACTGAGTGTTGTGATATCTCGGTTGCCGATAAAGGGGAAAACGTGTGTCTCGAGGCTTTTGAGTACTTTATCGCTGTGTGATTGTGCCCATTGTTTATTACTGGCATGCCAGCGTCGTGCAATATGTTCAAAAGAGAGTTGTAAATCAGGGACTACTTTTTTAGCTCTTTTCTGTTCGCAAGGGTCAATCCCCTCCGAAATCAGTTTTCGGGCCTCATCCCGTTTTGTACGAGCTTCGGAGAGAGAAACCTCCGGGTATACACCAAGTGCCAGAGTTTTCTCCTTACCCAGAATGCGATAACGGAGACGCCAGTAACGGGAACCATTAGGATGTACCAGCAGGAACATGCCAGCCCCGTCAGTGAGTTTATAAGCCTTGTCAGTGTGCTTTGCAGCCCGGATTTTTGCGTCAGTCAGTGCCATAGTTCAGCCTTCTGAATGCGTTAAAGAGGGTACAAATTCTGTCGAACTGGGGTATACCCGCAATTATACCCACACAATGGGGTTGATGTGGGGGGAGTCTGGTTGAGTTCGGTAGAATTGATTTGGCGGCAGGACGCTTAAATCGTGGCGTCCTGAAACGAAAAACGGACCTCCGTGGAGGTCCGTTTATATGAATTTGGTGCCCGGACTCGGAATCGAACCAAGGACACGGGGATTTTCAATCCCCTGCTCTACCGACTGAGCTATCCGGGCAACGGGGCGCATTAAACCGTAATCTGCACATCTCGTCAACCTAATTTCAGTAAAAGCGATTCAACTGCTTAAGATTGCGGCAAATCGCTTCTTTTCTGTGTTTCTGTCAGGTCAGTGCACCACCCTGACGGCAGCGGGCGAAGCGCAGGATATCTTCCGCCAGCCGATGTGCGGTGTCGACATCCGCCTGGCTACGATTCACCAGCATTCGGCTTAAACAGCCTTCCAGCACCAGTTCCATCTGCTTTGCTACCATCGCCGGATCGTCAACTTCCAGCGTGGTTAACAGTTCGTGGGTGAAATCGTAGGCCGCGCTTTTTTGCTGATCGGCCAGTTGATGAATAGGGTGGCCAGGATCGGGGTAAAACGTACAGGCAGCGATAAACAGACAGCCCGGATAGCGGTTGTTTTTAACGCACTCCGATAACGCCTGATAACGTGCCAGCAACTTTTGTTCGGCGGTTTGCGTTTCGTCCAGCATCAGCTGACGACGCCAGACATCTATCTGTTGGCTAAGATAACGCAGCGCATCGTAGAGGATTGCCTCTTTGTCTGGCCAGAAGCGGCGTAGCTCGTCCAGTGGATAATCCACACGTTCAGCAACCATCTCCAGCGTGGTGTTGGCAATCCCTTGTAATTCTAATAATTTCAGGGCTTCTCCCAGTACATCTTCACGTTGCACGCTATTTTCCTCCGTCTTTCCCACTGCAAGTGTCGTTCACGGTTGGCGATCGCGCAAATGTGCGCTGAAGGTTTCAGCATCCATAAAGCCCGTGACGCGTGCTTGTGGATGCTCCTGGCCTTGTCCGTCAAAAAAGAGAATTGTCGGTAGGCCAAGGACATTAAGATGCTTTAACAGCGCCACATCTTGTGCGTCGTTGGCAGTGACGTTGGCCTGAAGTAAGACCGTATCTGCTAACGCTTTTTGCACCTGCGGGTCGCTGAAGGTGTATTTCTCAAACTCTTTACAGGCGACGCACCAGTCGGCATAGAGATCTAACATCACTGGTTTGCCTTTGGCTTCAACGAGCGCCTGATTTAACTCATCTACTGTTTTGATTTGTGTAAAGTTGAGATGCGTCTGAGTTTGCGCGGTATGTGTTTCACCAAATGCCCAATCCTGAAGTGGGCGCACGCTAACCAATGCCGCTGCCAGCAGGATTATTTGCACCACGCGCATCCAGCCGCGTTTGGCCTGTAGGCTGGTGATAAAGGCCCAGCCAAAGAATGCGACACCAAGCGCCGACCACAAGCGTAATCCCCATATATCACCAATCACTCGCTCCAGCAGGAAGACCGGCAGTGCGAGGATCACAAAACCAAACGCGGTTTTGACTTGTTCCATCCACGGGCCGCTTTTCGGCAGCAAGCGGTTACCAAAGACGGTAATTAGCATCAGCGGCAGGCCCATGCCCAGCGCATAAAGATAAAGCGTGCCGCCGCCCAGCCACATGTTCCCGCTTTGGGCGATATACAGCAGAATCGCGCTAAGCGGTGCAGTGGTGCATGGTGAACAGATCAGTCCGGCAATCGCCCCCATAATAAACACACCGCCAGGTGAGCCGCCCTGTTGGCGATTGCTCATCAGCGTGAGACGTGTTTGCAGCGAAGAGGGGAGTTGCAGAGTAAACAAGCCAAACATTGACATCGCCAGCAAGGTAAAGACGATGGCGAGGCCAATGAGCACGTATGGGTGCTGTAGCGCCGCCTGGAACTGTAACCCTGCGGCGGCAACCACCAGACCCAGCGCCGTGTAAGTCAGCGCCATCCCCTGCACATAAATAAAGGTCAGCAACAATGCTCTGGCAGTGGAAAGCCGCTGTTTACCGCCCAGCACGATGCCAGAAATCAGTGGGTACATTGGCAGCACGCATGGCGTAAAGGCGATACCAATACCGATCAACAACGCCCAGAGCGCGGAAAAGGGCAATTGCGCGGTGGGCTGCTCTTGCTGCGGAACAGACACAGGCTGTGACGCTTCGTTGTTAGCGACCACTTCGCTTAACGGAACGGTTTTGGTTTCTGGCGGATAACAGAAACCGGCATCAGCACAGCCCTGGTAGGTGACAGTTAACGTTGCTCCCGCACTCGCCTGGTTGATGGTTACGGGAAGCGTCAGCCGATCGCGGTAAATCTCGCTTTTGCCGTAAAACTCATCTTCATGCCAGACGCCTTGCGGCAGCTGCACGTCAGCAATTTTCGCGTGTTCCGGCGTAATGCGGATCTGTTTACGGTAGAGGTAGTAACCGTCTTTGATCTGCCAGGTCAGATTCAGATCATGTTGATTTTGCTGAAAATCAAAAGCAAAGGCTTGATCCGCGGGGACAAATTGTGAACGTCCCGGCGCGTCGAATAATCCGGCAAAAACGGAAGTGCTGCAAAGTAGCAGGATCAGCGTAAAGATGCGTTGAGCCATGAGAGGTAATCTGTGTCTCCGTGTGTAACAGGTAAAACCAGAAGTTCCGGGGTTTGATATGGATGATGAGACTTCAGGCATTCCAGCAGCGCCTGCTGGTGAGATACGGTAGTTTTTAAAATCATCTGCACTTCGTATTCTTGCTCCAGCTTACCTTCCCAGTAATAGAGAGAGGTAGCGCCGGGGATCAAGGTCGCGCAGGCCGCCAGTTTTTCCGCCAGCACTTTGGCGGCTAAATCCTGGGCTGTCGCTTCATCCGGTGCCGTACATAGCACCACGACAGACGTGGTATTCGAACTTTTTTCATCAAGCATAAACACCTCGCAAGAACAGATGGAACTGCAAGAGAGAGGTCACTATACAACGGACGGGGAAAGGATGTTAGTCGGCGGGAAAGAAAGCGGGGCGTGAACGCCCCGCGATGGGTCATTACAGCATGAAGCTACCCAGCACGAAGCCGAAGCAAACGGCCAGGGCAACGCCCAGAGTACCCGGGATGAAGAACGGATGGTTGAAGACGAATTTACCGATACGGGTAGTACCCGTGTCATCCATCTGTACCGCAGCAACCAGTGTCGGGTAGGTCGGCAGAATGAACAGACCAGACACCGCAGCGAAAGAAGCAACAGCGGTCAGCGGAGAAACGTTCAGTGCCAGAGCCATCGGCATCAGTGCTTTTGCGGTTGCAGCCTGAGAGTACAGCAGAGCAGAAGCAAAGAAGAAGATGACGGCCAGCAGCCACGGATGACCCTGAATCACTTCACCAGCGGTATCTTTGATCCAGTCGATGTTGTTGGAAACGAAAGTATCGCCCAGCCACGCAACACCCAGGATACAAATACAGGCGCTCATACCTGCTTTGAAGGTGCTGGAGTTGAGAATGTTGTCGGTATCGACTTTACAGATAACGGTGGTCAGAGTTGCAACGCTGAGCATGATGATCAGGATTGCGTTGGTGGTGTTCATCAGCGGTTTTTCAACCAGACCCATGCTTGGGCTGTTGATGATTGCATAGATAACCACGCCAACTACGCCCAGCAGGAACAGCCAGACGGACGTTTTTGCACCGGATTTGATTTCAATCTGCTTTTCACCGCGCAGTTCAACCAGGCCCTCTTCCAGACGCTTGCGATAAATCGGATCGTCAGAGAGTTTGGAGTTGAACAGCATAGTGACCAGGAAGGACATCACCAGAACCGCCAGCAGGGTGGACGGGATGACCACGGAGAGCAGATGGAGGTAGCTGATGCCATGACCTTCCATTACGGAAGACATGTAAACCACTGCCGCTGAGATTGGCGATGCGGTGATCGCAATCTGCGCGGATACCACTGCAGTAGACAGCGGACGGCAAGGTTTAACGCCTTGTTCCTTCGCAACTTCAGCGATAACTGGCAGTGTCGCCAGAGAGATGTTGCCAGTACCAGCAAAGATTGTCAGGAAATAGGTCACGATCGGTGCGAGGATCGTGATGTATTTCGGGTTACGGCGCAGCAGCTTTTCTGTCTGATGAACCAGATAGTCCAGACCGCCAGCAACCTGCATGGCAGAAATAGCGGCGATAACCGCCATGATAATGGAAATGACATCGAACGGGATGTTACCGGGTTTAACGCCAATAGCGGCAAGAACCAGCACCCCCAATCCGCCTGCAAAACCAATACCTATTCCCCCCAATCTGGCGCCCAAGAAGATCGCCAGCAAAACTATGATGAGTTCTACAACTAGCATATTAGCCTTCCTTGTTTTTTAACAAGTTGATATTAAATTGTTATTTTTAAGTTACTGCTCACAAGAAAAAAGGCACGCCATCTGACGTGCCTTCTTTATTTGTACTACCCTGTACGATTACTGTTCGCTTTCATCAGTATAGCGTTTTGCTTTGTAAGCCGGGTGCATCAGATTCTGTACGGAGAAAATATCGTCAAGTTCCGCTTCAGTCAACAGACCGCGTTCCAGAACGACTTCACGTACACTCTTACCGGTTTCGGCACAGATTTTACCCACGATGTCACCGTTGTGGTGACCGATGAACGGGTTCAGGTAAGTAACGATACCGATAGAGTTGTAAACGTAACCTTCGCACACTTCTTTGTTAGCAGTGATGCCGTTAATGCATTTTTCCAGCAGGTTGTAGCAAGCGTTGGTCAGAATGTGAACGGATTCGAACATGGCCTGGCCAATGACTGGCTCCATAACGTTCAACTGCAGCTGACCTGCTTCTGCTGCCATGGTAACAGTGGTGTCGTTACCGATGACTTTGAAGCATACCTGGTTAACCACTTCCGGAACAACCGGGTTTACTTTAGCTGGCATGATGGAAGAGCCTGCCTGCAGTTCCGGCAGGTTGATCTCGTTCAGGCCGGCACGTGGACCAGAAGAGAGCAAGCGCAGGTCGTTACAGATTTTGGACATCTTCACAGCCAGGCGTTTCAGCGCGCCGTGAACCATAACATAAGCGCCGCAGTCGGAGGTCGCTTCGATCAGGTCTTCAGCCGGTACGCATGGGAAGCCAGTGACTTCAGCCAGTTTTTTCACTGCCAGCGGAGAGTACTCTTTCGGCGTGTTCAGACCAGTACCGATTGCTGTTGCGCCAAGGTTAACTTCCAGCAGCAGTTCAGCGGTACGTTGGATATTTTTCACTTCTTCTTTCAGCAAGATGCTGAAGGCGCGGAATTCCTGACCGAGGGTCATCGGTACTGCGTCCTGCAGCTGGGTACGACCCATTTTCAGGATGTCCTGGAATTCGACAGCTTTACGTTCAAAGCCTTCACGCAGTTGGTTAATCGCATCTACCAGTTTAATCAGGGAAGAGTAAACTGCGATACGGAAACCGGTCGGGTAGGCGTCGTTAGTAGACTGACATTTGTTAACATGGTCGTTCGGGTTCAGGTACTGATATTCACCTTTCTGGTGACCCATCAGTTCCAGACCGATATTGGCCAGCACTTCGTTGGTGTTCATGTTTACGGAAGTACCTGCGCCGCCCTGGTAGACGTCTACCGGGAACTGATCCATGCATTTTCCGTTGTTCAGGACTTCATCACATGCGGCAATGATGGCATTCGCTACACTTTTAGGAATGGTTTGCAGCTCTTTGTTTGCCATAGCTGCGGCTTTTTTAACCATTACCATACCGCGAACAAATTCAGGAATATCACTGATTTTGTTGTTGCTGATATAGAAGTTTTCAATCGCTCTCAGAGTGTGAACACCATAGTAGGCATCAGCTGGAACTTCCCTGGTACCCAACAGATCTTCTTCGATACGAATGTTGTTTGACATGTGAACCTTCTTTTTCAAGCTGCCAATGATTTGCTTTAAACACACAGAATATATGTGGTTTCGAATGTTTTTCGGCCGACGATTATCCCCTGCATCGACCGAATACCCGAGATCATATGCTGCTTGAGGATTTCTACCGTAACCTGGATCACTTTAAGTGTCGGTTTTTACCCCTTAATTATTAATTTGTGAAATGGATCACCGCTTTGGGATTACTACCAAAAATAGTTGCGCAAACATCTTGAAATTTTGCTAATGACCACAATATAAGCTAAACGCGATTCGCAACCCATTCAGGTAGCCGGGTTTAACCGGCTGCTATTACAGGAGAAACCTTTGCGCTGGTTACCTTTTATTGCCATTTTCCTTTATGTCTATATTGAGATTTCAATCTTTATTCAGGTTGCTCATGTATTGGGGGTATTGCTGACCCTCGTGCTGGTTATATTCACGTCAGTTATCGGTATGTCACTGGTACGTAACCAGGGCTTTAAGAATTTCGTGCTGATGCAGCAAAAAATGGCGGCGGGTGAAAACCCAGCGGCGGAGATGATTAAAAGTGTTTCGCTGATCATTGCCGGTTTGCTGCTTTTATTACCGGGCTTTTTCACCGATTTCCTCGGTTTGCTTCTTTTATTACCGCCGGTGCAAAAGCATCTGACAGTGAAGTTGATGCCTCATCTGCGTTTTTCCCGTATGCCAGGCGGCGGTTTTAGCGCCGGGACCGGTGGCGGTAATACTTTTGATGGTGAGTACCAGCGAAAGGATGATGACCGCGACCGCCTTGATCATAAAGACGATCGCCAGGATTAATGTCGAAACGCCGGATTATGTGGTTATGCCATTTTCCGGCGTTTTTCGTTTTGGCAGAAACAGCCATAACCCCGCCAGCATGATCAGCGCGTAGAGACTTTTCCAGCCGACCATTGCCAGTAACAGAACGCATAATAGCCCGCCAACCACCGCCAGTAGTCGATAACGTCCTTGCAATAATTTACAGCCTGCCAGCATGCATAACAGATAAATCATAATAAAGATGCCATTGGCATAAATAATAAGAGCGTCCAGATTGATCTCTAAAGCATGAATCACCAATGTGCTCACCACGCAGCAACCGAGCACTGCATTGAGGGCATTATTCGGGATATGGCGAGAAGAGAGGCGTGCCAGGTAGTGGTCAGGATTATGTTGCGCCTGCGACCAGACCAGGCGGGCGAAGCTCTGTATATAAATGTTGAGACTGGCAAAGCAGGCCAGATAGCCAATTACGCAGGCAATCCATAACGCTCCTACACCGAACAACTGCACTACAATTTTGGGAAGCGATGCTGCCGCCGCCATTTGTTCACCATAGGCGTCGAAGTGTAAGACGACTACCGTACAGCCCCAATAGACTAATCCTGCCAGCAGCAGGCCAATCATCAAAGCACGAGGAAAATCACGCTCTGGATTTTTAAATTCCGAGGCAAGATGGGCAAATGCTTCCAGACCGACAAAACACCAGAACATCACTGATAACGCAGCGAATAACCCGGTAAGTTCGATATTTCCTGGCGCAGGGAAGGGGATATTCGCAGGTTTGATATCGCCCGCCCACCAGATAGCGACAATCAGTGCGACGATAAGCCCGGCAATAACTGTTTGTAGATTAGCACTGGAACTGGCACCTCGAGTACCGATATACCACACCAGCGCCAGCGTACCGAGTTCTGCCAACAACAGTTGCCCGCTATGCCAGCCAAACATTGCCTGGCCGAATCCGGCAGCAATTTGTAGCGCGGCAGGCAAACCCACGGGAATGACCGATAAAAACAACCAGCCGGTGACTCGCTCAAGCCGCGAACCAAACGCCATACCGACGAAGTGTGCGACGCCGCCTGCGCTGGGATAGTGGCGACCCAGAATCGCAAACACAATCGCAATCGGGAACACTAAGATAATCAAAACGGGCCACGCCCACAGGCTGTTATTGCCTGCTACTAGCGCAGCTAACGCAGGAACGGCAAACACGCCAGTGCCTAATAATGACGTCGATAGCAGGCCGATGCCCTGGGCCAGCCCCAGTTCTTGTTTGAGTCCACTCATGGGTTGATATCCGATTGCGCCCAAATTTTGGGCAACTGCGTAGATTTTCGATGGTAGCACAATCAGATTCGCTTATGACGGTGATGAAGAAATAGCGATGAAATGTGAGGTGAATCAGGGTTTTCACCCGATTTTGTGCTGATCAGAATTTTTTTTCTTTTTCCCCCTTGAAGGGGCGAAGCCTCATCCCCATTTCTCTGGTCACCAGCCGGGAAACCACGTAAGCTCCGGCGTCACCCATAACAGATACGGACTTTCTCAAAGGAGAGTTATCAATGAATATTCGTCCATTGCATGATCGCGTGATCGTCAAGCGTAAAGAAGTTGAAACTAAATCTGCTGGCGGCATCGTTCTGACCGGCTCTGCAGCGGCTAAATCCACCCGCGGCGAAGTGCTGGCTGTCGGCAATGGCCGTATCCTTGAAAATGGCGAAGTGAAGCCGCTGGATGTGAAAGTTGGCGACATCGTTATTTTCAACGATGGCTACGGTGTGAAATCTGAGAAGATCGACAATGAAGAAGTGTTGATCATGTCCGAAAGCGACATTCTGGCAATTGTTGAAGCGTAATCCGCGCACGACACTGAACATACGAATTTAAGGAATAAAGATAATGGCAGCTAAAGACGTAAAATTCGGTAACGACGCTCGTGTGAAAATGCTGCGCGGCGTAAACGTACTGGCAGATGCAGTGAAAGTTACCCTCGGTCCGAAAGGCCGTAACGTAGTTCTGGATAAATCTTTCGGTGCACCGACCATCACCAAAGATGGTGTTTCCGTTGCTCGTGAAATCGAACTGGAAGACAAGTTCGAAAATATGGGTGCGCAGATGGTGAAAGAAGTTGCCTCTAAAGCGAACGACGCTGCAGGCGACGGTACCACCACTGCAACCGTACTGGCTCAGGCTATCATCACTGAGGGTCTGAAAGCTGTTGCTGCGGGTATGAACCCGATGGATCTGAAACGTGGTATCGACAAAGCTGTCGCTGCTGCGGTTGAAGAACTGAAAACACTGTCCGTACCATGCTCCGACTCTAAAGCGATTGCTCAGGTTGGTACCATCTCCGCTAACTCCGACGAAACCGTAGGTAAACTGATCGCTGAAGCGATGGACAAAGTCGGTAAAGAAGGCGTTATCACCGTTGAAGACGGTACCGGTCTGCAGGACGAACTGGACGTGGTTGAAGGTATGCAGTTCGACCGTGGCTACCTGTCTCCTTACTTCATCAACAAGCCGGAAACTGGCGCAGTAGAACTGGAAAGCCCGTTCATCCTGTTGGCTGACAAGAAAATCTCCAACATCCGCGAAATGCTGCCGGTTCTGGAAGCTGTTGCCAAAGCAGGTAAACCGCTGCTGATCATCGCTGAAGATGTTGAAGGCGAAGCACTGGCAACTCTGGTTGTTAACACCATGCGTGGCATCGTGAAAGTTGCTGCGGTTAAAGCTCCGGGCTTCGGCGATCGTCGTAAAGCTATGCTGCAGGATATCGCAACCCTGACTGGCGGTACCGTAATCTCTGAAGAGATCGGTATGGAGCTGGAAAAAGCAACCCTGGAAGACCTGGGTCAGGCTAAACGTGTTGTGATCAACAAAGACACCACCACCATCATCGATGGCGTGGGTGAAGAAGCTGCAATCCAGGGCCGTGTTGCTCAGATCCGTCAGCAGATTGAAGAAGCAACTTCTGACTACGACCGTGAAAAACTGCAGGAGCGCGTAGCGAAACTGGCAGGCGGCGTTGCAGTTATCAAAGTTGGTGCTGCTACCGAAGTTGAAATGAAAGAGAAAAAAGCACGCGTTGAAGACGCCCTGCACGCGACCCGTGCTGCGGTAGAAGAAGGCGTGGTTGCTGGTGGTGGTGTTGCGCTGATCCGCGTAGCGTCTAAACTGGCTGACCTGCGTGGTCAGAACGAAGACCAGAACGTGGGTATCAAAGTTGCACTGCGTGCAATGGAAGCTCCGCTGCGTCAGATCGTCCTGAACTGCGGCGAAGAACCGTCTGTTGTTGCTAACACCGTTAAAGGCGGCGACGGCAACTACGGTTACAACGCAGCAACTGAAGAATACGGCAACATGATCGATATGGGTATCCTGGATCCAACCAAAGTAACCCGTTCTGCTCTGCAGTACGCGGCTTCTGTGGCTGGCCTGATGATCACCACCGAGTGCATGGTTACCGACCTGCCGAAAAACGATGCAGCTGACTTAGGCGCTGCTGGCGGTATGGGCGGCATGGGTGGCATGGGCGGCATGATGTAATTGCCCTGCACCTCGCAGAAATAAACAAACCCCCGGGCAGAAATGTCTGGGGGTTTTTCTTTTGGTCATCTTTCTAGTATAAGATTCAGACACGGACGACGCGAGTGGCGTCCAGCTCATTGATTATGGGGAATAACATGCACGTAAAATACTTAGCAGGGATTGTCGGTGCCGCGCTACTGATGGCGGGTTGTAGCTCCAGCAACGAATTGAGTGCTGCCGGTCAGAGTGTACGCATTGTGGACGAGCAACCAGGTGCAGAGTGCCAGCTGATTGGTACTGCGACAGGTAAGCAAAGCAACTGGCTTTCCGGGCAACACGGAGAAGAAGGCGGTTCTATGCGCGGCGCAGCAAACGATCTGCGCAACCAGGCGGCTGCAATGGGCGGTAACGTGATTTATGGCATCAGCAGCCCGTCGCAGGGAATGTTGTCCAGTTTTGTCCCGACGGATAGCCAGATTATCGGTCAGGTTTATAAGTGCCCGAACTGATGTGATCCAGAGGCTGGATACTTCCAGCCTCGTAGTAAAACAGATGAGATTATTTCGCCTGTGGTGCAGTTTTGCTGGTGGATTGAACACGTAAGTGATGCAGCGCGCGTAAGCATTGATCCTGGGTTAGCGGTTGGGCGTTATTTGCCGCTACGGTGCGAACATAGACCTGACATGGCACACCCGCGAGTTTTTTCAGTCGGGGGCTGAAATCAAGCATTCGGCGAGTGATCGCCTCCACTTCTTTACCCGGCGTTGCTTCACGCGTTTTCACCACTGCGCCGCTAAATTGTTCATTGCCACTTTCATCTTTAAAGCGGTAAAGCACCGCCAGATAATGGTTGAACAAGTTATGTTTCCATTCCGGTTGGGAATAGGTGTCATATTCCAGATTGCCATTTTCCTGGCAGTCAACGTCGTATAACGGCAGGAAATCTAACAGTGAGGTAATACGTAATGCCAGTTCACGCATTTCCGCATTATTAATTGCATGAATGATTGCTCGCGCCAGCATTTCAATCTGCAACTCATTGACGACTAACTCACATTTGCTACCGTCATGTAGCGTTAATACGAAGGTAAGATTTTCGCCCTGATCATCGGTAAGTTCCAGCGTGTTAACCCGACGATTAATATCGGCATTTTTAAGCTCATCAACCAGAATTTCTGGGATATTTTCTGCCATTTTCTTAATGACTTTATCGCGAGCTTGTTCATACTGAAGGCGTGCAGCAGCATCCAGTTTATGCTTTTGATGCAGACGACTTTCCAGCGCAATCAGAAGGTCGCGCAATTCCATGGCAGACATAAAGAACAACGATTCTTTATTGCGAGGTTCTTTAATTTTCAGCGCCAGTGCAATGAAATTATTACTCTTGCGAATAACACCGGTATTAACACCCTTGATGCTTATGGCCATGTAGGTTCTCCCTAACCATTTCTCAATTAAATAATTAATTTTAGTTTATAAGCCAGATAAATGGGCTTGGTAGTAATAGTTGTTAAAATAACATAAATAGCCGTGCTCACTCTATATAAACAGAAAAGAAAGGTTAATTATTGGTGTTGGTTATATAAAGAGTAACAACAGCAATGTATATGAATAATTAAAGGTTATGCAACGGGCAAAGATTAAACTTCCCTGTTTAATCAGTTACTGCTGGCGTAGCTGGAGATCCAGCGGCGTTTTGCTGGGTTCGCCGCCAATTTCTCGCGCCAGTTTAGGCACCAGATATCCCGACACCAGTGTCAGCAACTCACGCATAATCTGCCGTGCTTCGTCATCACTCACCATAAAATGCGCCGCGCCCTGTACTTTATCGAGCACATGCAGGTAATACGGCATCACGCCCGCATCGAACAACGCATTACTCAGGTTTGCCAGCGTTTGCGCGTTATCGTTCACACCACGTAACAGAACGCTCTGGTTCAGCAAAGTAACGCCCACCCGGCGCAACTTAGCCATCGCCTGACGGAATGTTTCATCTACCTCATTGGCATGGTTGATGTGATTCACCAGCAAGATTTGCAGCGTAGAATGAGAAAAGCGTTCAACCAGCGCATCTGTGATGCGTGCCGGGATCACAATCGGCAGACGGCTGTGAATCCGCAGACGTTTGATATGCGGGATGGCTTCCAGTTGTGTGAGCAACCAGTCCAGCTCGTGATCTTTCGCCATCAGCGGATCGCCGCCGGAGAAAATCATCTCGTCCAGTTCCGGATGCGCAGCAACATACTCAAGTGCAGTCTGCCAGTTACGCTTATTGCCCTGATTTTCGGCATAGGGGAAGTGGCGACGGAAGCAATAGCGGCAATTTACCGCGCAGCCGCCTTTGACCAGCAAAAGCGCCCGGTTGTGGTATTTATGCAACAAACCAGGCACTACGCTATGCTGTTCTTCCAGCGGGTCGGTGGAGAATCCGGGCGCGACGACAAACTCATCTTGCGAGGTAAGTACCTGACGCAAAAGCGGATCGTTCGGATTGCCTTTCTCCATGCGATCGATAAATGAGCGGGGCACACGCAGGGCAAACAGCTTTTTGGCGCTGCGTCCGGCCAACAGTTTTTCGTCCGCGTCTATATTCAAAAGACGCAGAAGTTCATCAGGATCGGTCACAACATCGGCAAGTTGCGTTAACCAATCTTCTCTGGATGGGGTATTTAGGGTTACAATATGCGCCATTTTGTGGCTTAGCTACCAGTTAACAATTTTCAGAGGGCCTTATGGCAACGTACTATAGCAACGATTTTCGTGCTGGTCTTAAAATCATGTTAGACGGCGAACCTTACGCGGTTGAAGCGAGTGAATTCGTAAAACCGGGTAAAGGCCAGGCATTTGCTCGCGTTAAACTGCGTCGTCTGCTGACCGGTACTCGCGTAGAAAAAACCTTCAAATCTACTGATTCCGCTGAAGGCGCTGATGTTGTCGATATGAACCTGACTTACCTGTACAACGACGGTGAGTTCTGGCACTTCATGAACAACGAAACTTTCGAGCAGCTGTCTGCTGACGCAAAAGCAATTGGCGACAACGCTAAATGGTTGCTGGATCAGGCAGAGTGTATCGTAACTCTGTGGAATGGTCAGCCGATCTCCGTTACTCCGCCGAACTTCGTTGAACTGGAAATCGTTGATACCGATCCGGGCCTGAAAGGTGATACCGCAGGTACTGGCGGCAAACCGGCTACCCTGTCTACTGGCGCTGTGGTTAAAGTTCCGCTGTTTGTACAAATCGGCGAAGTCATCAAAGTGGATACCCGCTCTGGTGAATACGTCTCTCGCGTGAAGTAATGCGGTTGTGGTGCGGCCTGCAGGCTGCACCATCACTTATTCAGGTCAGAGATGATGAAACGCCTTATCGTTCTTGTTTTGCTTGCCAGCACGCTGCTTACGGGCTGTAACACCGCTCGCGGTTTCGGCGAAGATATCAAACACCTCGGCAACTCCATCTCCCGCGCTGCCAGCTAATTTTTCTTCTCTTCCGAAAAATCATCAGATTTCCATCATTTTTGGCGATGTTGTCTATTATTAATTTGCTATAGGCAAACATAAATAACATTACCTAAAAGGAAGACGTTATGGTGAAGAAGACAATTGCAGCGATCTTTTCTGTTCTGGTGCTTTCAACAGTATTAACTGCCTGCAACACCACGCGTGGCGTTGGTGAAGACATTTCTGATGGCGGTAACGCGATTTCTGGCGCAGCAACGAAAGCGCAGCAATAAGCAATAAGCAATAACGGTACGACAGCTGTGTCGTGCCGTTTGTTTTTTCTGCGATAGTTACATAGGTAATAGTTGAAATTCCCCTGCCACCTGGCAAAATATCCGTTCAACCATCAGCTTTGCAGGACGACCTGCAAACGCGTCTTTTCACCGGGGACGGCCCCAATTTTCCGGAGCCTGATATGTCCTGGATTATCTTAGTTATTGCTGGTCTGCTGGAAGTGGTATGGGCCGTTGGCCTGAAATATACTCACGGCTTTAGTCGTTTGACGCCAAGTGTTATTACCGTGACGGCGATGATTGTCAGTATGGCGCTACTTGCCTGGGCGATGAAATCGTTACCAGTAGGGACGGCTTATGCCGTGTGGACGGGTATTGGCGCAGTCGGCGCGGCCATCACCGGCATTGTGCTGCTCGGTGAGTCCGCTAATCCGATGCGCCTGGCGAGTCTGGCGTTAATCGTATTGGGGATTATTGGTCTGAAACTCAGCACTCATTAACTACCGGGCTGCTGTACCCAAATAAACTTACTGACATCAAACCCTTCCCGGGTCGCGACTGCCAGCATCTCCTGTTTCACTTCGTCAGAAATGGTTGGCGTGCGGGAGAGTATCCACAGGTAGTCGCGGTCCGGGCCGCAAACCAGCGCATGGCGGTATTCCTGATCGAGTGCAATAACGTTATAACCGCCATAGAAAGGACCAAAGAATGACACTTTCAGCGCAGCGCGAGTTGGTGCGCCGGTAAAGTACGCTTTCCCTTCACTCTGCTGCCACATTTCTCTGTCAGGGTTATAGCCTTTATTAATGACATTCAGGCCGCCGTCATCACGCAGGCTGTATGTTGCGGTGACTTTTTCCAGTCCACGTTCAAAGCGGTGATCAAAACGGGCAATCTCATACCAGGTACCGAGATAACGTTTAGCGTCGAAATTATTCACTACGGTCACGCCACGCGGCGGCGTAGGGGAACTGCAGGCAACGACCAGAAATGCAGCTGTCGCTGCGGCAACGAGAGGGAGCAGGCGCATAAATGTTTCCTTACTGGTTTTTTTCTAAGTGTAGATGACAGCAAGGAAAAGCGGAGAAAAGGTCCGAAAATTCGGACCCGATGAAATTTTACTGTAGAGCGTTGAGAATCTGCCAGGCGGCGGCGACTCTCGCTGGATTGGGGTAGTTTTTGTTAGCCAGCATCACGATACCCAGCTCTTTTTCTGGAATAAACGCGACATAGCTACCAAATCCGCCGGTCGCCCCCGTTTTATGTACCCATGATGCGCGTACTGCAGGAGTTGGGGGCGTAATCGGTTTTACGGGGCGTGCTGCCAGTGCAATTTTATTGTCACTGCCGTTAATGATGATGTCAGGATTTACCGGCCAGTCCAGCATTTCCCAGCCCAGACCCTGATACATATCGCCGGTTTGCCAGTAGCGAGATTGTGCCAGTTGTATCCCTTGTTGAAGTGTTTTCTCATTGATATCAAGGGGTTTTAAATTGCTTTGCACCCAGCGGGCCATATCTTCAATGGTCGACTTCACACCATAAGCTTCAGCATCTAACGCCCCTGGCGAAACATGTACTGCCTTACCTTCGCGATATCCCCAGGCGTAGTTCTTTTCTTCTGCGGACGGTACATTAATCCACGTATGATTGAGTTTGAGTGGCTGGAAGACACGAGTTTTCATCGCCTGCTCAAAACTCAAACCAGACGGCTTCACAGCCAGTGCGCCGAACAAACCGATACTGGAGTTGGCATACAGACGTTGTGTTCCTGGAGCCCATGCAGGCTGCCAGTTTTGATAGAAGCGCAGCAAGTCGCTTGAGGATTTCACCTCATCCGGCACCTGCAATGGCAGGCCGCCAGCGGTGTAGGTTGCGAGATGTAATAGTGTGATCCCATTCCACTGTTTAGCGGTAAGTTCAGGCCAGTATTTTGTTGTGGGATCGCTTAACTTGATTTCCCCTCGAGCAATAGCGTCGCCACCAAGCACGCCCGTAAATGTTTTGCTGACCGAACCTAACTCAAACAACGTTTGCTGTGTGACGGGCTGCTTTTTGGCGATGTCCGCATAGCCCCAGGTAAAGTAATAAGGTTTACCCTGATAAATTACCGCCACCGCCATACCGGGGATCTTTTGTTGCTCTATAAGCGGGGTAATTGTGCGATGCACAATATCGTTGATTTGTTGAGGGGCGGCAAATGTGGAGCAAGAGGCGGTAATTAATAAGGTGCAGAGCGTCGTTTTGAGCATAAGGTCTGGTTTCCATACAAAACGGCCCGCCATAGGCGGGCCGGATTTACATTGGCGATGCGTTAGATTGTAACGACACCAATCAGCGTGACAACTGTCAGGATAGCAGCCAGACCGTAGAAAACCCATTTACCCGCAGGTACGTGGATTTTCAGATCGTGCATCGCGTGGTGCATACGGTGTAAACCACACCACAGCGGCAGAACGATCATCAGGAACAGGAATACGCGACCAATGAAGCTCTGCGCGAACGCCAGAACGCGCTCGTAGCTCAGCGCATCACCCGGAAACAGCCCTAGCGGCAGCAGAATACCAACCAGCAGGATCATCACCGGCGCAATGATGGCGCTCCACATACCACCGGCCCCGAAGAGGCCCCAGAATACCGGTTCGTCAGAACGCTTTGGATTTGGATTAATCATCTCAGGCTCCTTACCAGTACAGGGCAACAAACAGGATTACGATGGTGGCAACCACAGTTACCGCCCAGAGACTTTTGATAATTGGCTCTGGTCCCATTTTTTCGTCTTTTACAATGATATTGGCTGCTTTTGGTGCCAGCTCAAACCAGGTTTTGGTGTGCAGCAGGGCTGCCGCCAGAGTGATCAGGTTAATGATCACGATAACCGGGTTTTGTAAAAAGTCGACGAATCCCGCCCAGGCTTCCGGGCCATTTTTCAGGGCAAACAGCCCGAAAATCAGTTCAATGCTGAACCACACAGCCGGAACCGCCGTGCCTTCGCGCAGCATGTAAAAGCGATAAAACGGCAATTTTTTCCACCAGGTGGACGTCATTGGCCGTACATACGGTTTACGTTTAGTCGTCATGTTGCACTCCTTAGCGTGGTTTCAGGGTCGCGATAAGAAAGTCTTTCGAACTTTCTACTTTGCCCTGCTGAATGGCCGCAGCCGGATCGACGTGTTTCGGGCAGACTTCGGAGCAGTAGCCCACGAAAGTACAGCTCCATACGCCGTTCTGGCTGTTCAACTGCGCCATACGCTCCTTCTTACCGTGGTCGCGGCTATCTTCGTTATAACGATGCGCCAGCGTAATGGCAGCCGGACCGATGAACTCTGGGTTCAGGCCAAACTGCGGGCACGCGGCGTAGCACAGACCACAGTTGATGCAACCGGAGAACTGGTGATACTTCGCCATCTGCGCCGGGGTCTGGATGTTAGTACCCTGATCCGCGGTGCGGGAGTTGCCGATGATGTACGGTTTGATCGCTTCCAGACTTTCGATGAAGTGAGTCATATCGACCACCAGATCGCGTTCAATCGGGAAGTTAGCTAACGCTTCAACCTTCATACCGTCGGTGTAATCACGCAGGAAGGTTTTACATGCCAGTTTTGGCACGTTGTTAACCATCATGCCGCAGGAGCCACAAATCGCCATACGGCAGGACCAGCGGTAGCTCAGGTCCGGTGCCAGGTTGTCTTTGATGTAGCCCAGCGCATCCAGTAATGAGGTAGTTGCGTCATAAGGCACTTCATAGAATGCGCTATGCGGTGCGGTATCGACTTCCGGGTTATAGCGCACCACCTCAATTTTCAGGTTTTTCATCTCAGCCATTCGCCTTCTCCTTCTTATTGGCTGCTTCCGCCTTATCGGCTGCATCCGCTTCGCCACCGTAAACACGTTTAGCTGGCGGCAGCGTAGTAATCTTCACGTCGCTGTACTCCAGGCGAGTCGTGCCATCAGCATCGCGGAAGGCGAGGGTGTGTTTGAGGAAGTTGACGTCGTCACGCTCGGTGCAACCTTCGTCCAGACGCTGGTGCGCGCCGCGGGACTCTTTACGTGCCATTGCGGAGTGCGCCATACATTCAGCAACGTTCAGACCGTGGCCCAGCTCAATGGTGTAGAGCAGGTCGGTGTTGAACACGCTGGAAGTGTCGGTGATGCGCACGCGCTTGAAGCGTTCCTGCAGCTCTGCCAGCTTGTCGATGGTTTTCTGCATCAGTTCCGGCGTACGGTAGATACCGCAACCTTCTTCCATTGCCATGCCCATTTCGTCGCGGATCTTAGCCCAGTTTTCGCCGCCATCCTGGTTAACCAGATCTTTCAGACGTTGTTCAACGCCAGCTGCCTGCGCTTCAATTGCCGCTTCGTTGCCATTACCGGCAGTTGCTGCACGCTCTGTCGCTTGTTCACCGGCCAGACGACCGAAGACCACCAGTTCCGCCAGCGAGTTGGAGCCCAGACGGTTCGCACCGTGCAGACCAACAGAGGAACATTCACCCACGGCGAACAGACCTTTAATGCGGGTTTCACAGTTCTGATCGGTTTCGATACCGCCCATGGTGTAGTGTGCGGTCGGACGTACCGGAATCGGTTCTTTAACCGGATCGACGCCAACGTACGCTTTCGCCAGTTCGCAGATGAACGGCAGACGTTCATGCAGTTTTTTCTCGCCGAGGTGACGCAGGTCGAGGTAAACCACATCGCCACGTGGCGTGGAGATGGTGTTGCCTTTACGCCATTCGTGCCAGAAGGCCTGAGAAACTTTGTCGCGTGGACCCAGTTCCATATATTTGTTTTTCGGCTCGCCCAGCGGAGTTTCCGGGCCCATGCCGTAATCTTGCAGATAACGGTAGCCATTTTTGTTGACCAGAATACCACCTTCACCGCGGCAGCCTTCGGTCATCAGGATACCGGAACCTGGTAGACCGGTTGGGTGATACTGAACGAATTCCATGTCACGCAGCGGAACGCCGTGGCTTAGCGCCATACCCATACCGTCACCGGTAACGATGCCGCCGTTGGTGTTGTAACGATAAACGCGACCCGCACCGCCGGTAGCCATAACGACCGCGTTAGCACGGATCTGCACCAGCGTGCCTTCCATCATGTTCATTGCTACCAGGCCGCGAACATGACCATCATCAACCAGAATATCCAGCACGAAATGTTCGTCAAAACGCTGGATCTGCGGGAATTGCAGAGAGGTCTGGAACAGCGTGTGCAGCATATGGAAGCCGGTCTTATCGGCGGCGAACCAGGTGCGCTCGATTTTCATGCCGCCGAAGCGACGTACGTTGACGCTACCATCCGGGCGACGGCTCCATGGGCACCCCCACAGTTCCAGTTGGGTCATTTCGGTTGGGCAGTGGTGGACGAAATAATCCACGACATCCTGCTCACACAACCAGTCGCCACCCGCTACTGTATCGTGAAAGTGATATTCGAAGCTGTCATGATCCTGCGCGACAGCGGCGGAGCCCCCTTCTGCAGCAACGGTATGGCTACGCATCGGGTATACTTTTGAGATTAGTGCGATTTTTGCATTTGGATTTGCCTGCGCGGCAGCAATTGCAGCACGTAATCCCGCGCCACCGGCGCCTACAATGGCAAGATCGGCTTGAAAGGTTTGCACGACATTCCTCCAGATTGTTTTTATCCCACAGCCCCGTACTTCAGGGTAAGTGCCTGAAAGTTACGGTCTGCGAACGCTATTCCACTGCTCCTTTATAGGTACAACAGTATAGTCTGATGGATAAGTCTGAAATTTGACGAGATCGATTTTTTTAGTGCGCAAGAGGGCTAAATTATCACTGAAGATGATTAATTTAATTACTAAACCATCAGATCGTGCTTTTTTTAGTCACTGCCCACCGTTGTGTTATTCCTGCGTAAAATTTGTCTCGCCGTCGCGTTGCGAGTAGACTTCGTGCCCTTGTCAAAAACTGGAGATTTAACTATGAGCGAAACGGCATCCTGGCAGCCGAGCGCATCCATTCCTAACTTATTAAAACGCGCGGCGATTATGGCGGAGATCCGTCGTTTCTTTGCCGATCGTGGAGTGCTGGAGGTGGAGACGCCTTGTATGAGCCAGGCGACGGTAACCGATATTCATTTGGTCCCGTTTGAGACACGTTTCGTTGGCCCCGGGCATTCGCAGGGGATGAATCTCTGGTTAATGACCAGCCCGGAATACCATATGAAGCGCCTGCTGGTTGCCGGTTGTGGGCCGGTATTCCAGCTGTGCCGCAGCTTCCGTAATGAAGAGATGGGGCGTTATCACAACCCTGAGTTCACTATGCTTGAGTGGTATCGACCGCACTATGATATGTACCGGTTGATGAACGAGGTGGACGATCTCTTGCAACAGGTGCTGGACTGTCCGGCAGCAGAAAGCCTTTCTTATCAACAAGCTTTCTTACGTTATCTGGAAATTGACCCACTCTCTGCCGACAAAACGCAACTGCGGGAAGTGGCAGCGAAACTGGATTTGAGCAACGTTGCCGATACTGAAGAAGACCGCGACACGCTTCTACAATTGCTGTTTACCTTTGGCGTAGAGCCAAATATTGGCAAAGAAAAACCGACCTTTGTGTACCACTTTCCAGCCAGCCAGGCATCACTGGCGCAAATCAGTACCGAAGATCATCGGGTCGCTGAACGCTTTGAGGTTTATTATAAAGGTATTGAGCTGGCGAATGGTTTCCATGAATTGACGGATGCCCGTGAGCAGCAACAACGCTTTGAACAAGATAACCGTAAGCGCGCGGCGCGCGGTTTGCCGCAGCACCCCATTGACCAGAATCTGATTGAAGCCTTGAAAGTCGGTATGCCTGACTGTTCCGGCGTGGCATTAGGTGTTGATCGTCTGGTGATGTTGGCGCTGGGCGCGGAGACACTGGCTGAAGTCATCGCCTTTAGCGTTGACCGGGCATAATTCTGAAAAATTACTGAATTAACAGCGAAGAATGGCGTGATAAGCGCCATTCTGTAGCATATGTTTTCATTTTTCCGCTAAAGGCCACAATTTAAGACTGGATATTTGATATCATCCAGGTATCAATTCTGTATTGGTTTTTACGCTGCCCGCTCAATGTTGGGCAGTGCAGTTCAGTGGGCGCGTTTTATACACGCGCTGAAATGAAGGATGGTTTCATGCCTCACTCGATAAAAAAGATGAGTCTGATAGGACTCATATTGATGATCTTTACTTCTGTATTTGGATTTGCCAATAGCCCATCGGCTTATTACTTAATGGGTTATAGTGCGATTCCCTTTTATATATTTTCTGCATTGTTATTCTTTATTCCATTCGCCTTAATGATGGCTGAAATGGGAGCTGCTTATCGCAAAGAAGAAGGCGGTATCTATTCCTGGATGAATAATAGTGTCGGACCACGTTTTGCCTTCATTGGTACGTTTATGTGGTTTTCCTCTTATATCATCTGGATGGTGAGTACCTCCGCGAAAGTTTGGGTACCGTTCTCAACATTCCTCTACGGTAGCGACATGACCCAGCACTGGCATATTGCCGGACTGGAGCCTACGCAGGTGGTTGGTCTGCTGGCAGTGGCATGGATGATTCTGGTCACCGTCGTTGCTTCAAAAGGGATTAATAAAATTGCCCGCATTACTGCGGTGGGCGGTATTGCAGTAATGTGTCTGAATTTAGTATTGCTGTTAGTAAGCATTACTATTTTGTTATTAAATGGTGGGCATTTCGCGCAGGATATTAATTTCCTGGCATCACCGAACCCAGGTTATCAGTCCGGTCTGGCAATGCTATCGTTTGTGGTATTTGCCATTTTTGCCTATGGTGGAATTGAAGCGGTTGGTGGTCTGGTTGATAAAACGGAAAATCCAGAAAAGAACTTTGCCAAAGGTATTGTTTTTGCCGCTATTGTTATTTCAATCGGTTATTCGCTGGCAATATTTTTATGGGGCGTCAGCACAAACTGGCAGCAGGTATTAAGTAATGGTTCCGTTAACCTCGGCAATATTACCTATGTGCTGATGAAGAGCCTCGGGGTGACGCTGGGTAACGCACTGCATTTGTCACCTGAAGCGTCATTGTCGCTGGGCGTATGGTTTGCGCGTATTACCGGACTGTCGATGTTCCTCGCTTATACCGGTGCGTTCTTTACGCTTTGCTATTCACCGCTGAAAGCCATCATCCAGGGAACGCCGAAAGCATTGTGGCCGGAACCGATGACGCGCCTGAATACGATGGGGATGCCGTCTATTGCTATGTGGATGCAGTGCGGGTTGGTTACTATCTTCATTCTGCTGGTTTCGTTTGGTGGCGGTACCGCATCGGCGTTCTTTAACAAGCTGACGCTGATGGCGAACGTGTCTATGACGCTTCCTTACCTGTTCCTCGCGCTGGCTTTCCCATTTTTTAAAGCACGTCAGGATCTCGACAGACCGTTTGTGATTTTCAAAACGCATATGTCGGCAATGATTGCAACAGTGGTTGTCGTACTGGTGGTGACATTTGCGAACGTCTTCACCATCATTCAACCTGTGGTTGAAGCTGGAGACTGGGACAGCACATTGTGGATGATTGGCGGCCCTGTCTTCTTCTCGCTGTTAGCGATGGCGATTTACCAGAACTATTGCAGTCGCATGGCGAACAAACCTGAGTTAGCTCTCGACTGATCATATGAAATCCTGCAACTCATCGTCTCTCCGGCGATGAGTTGTCAGGAAGTAATGCGTATGGATGATACTCTCCGGGGCCAGTGATAACTGAAGATGATGTTAAGCTGCTAAATGAGCCACGTTGACATCATTTGGCAGCTTCATGCATTACAAACTTCCCGCCTGACGACCTTTGCCCGCAGAAGTTAATGTTCTCCCCGTTTGCTTACCATTCAGGCTTTCCAGACGCATCTGGAAGGGCGGGAATGGCATATCGATACCGTGGGCGTGGAAGCCAGCCAGAATCAGTTGGTGAATCTCATGGCGTAGTGGCATACGGTGACCCATCTCAGCGGCGTAAATACGCAGCTCGAAAATTTGAATCCCCTGTTGCAGATCCACCAGGAAGACTTCCGGTGCTGGGTTATCGATTACCAGCGAGCAGCGACGCGCTGCGGTGAGCAGGATTTCCGTCACTTCTTCACTGTTGGCATCGGCAGGGGCCGGAATCGTCAACACCACGCGCGTGACCGAGTCAGAGAGCGACCAGTTGATAAACTGCTCGGTAATAAACGCCTTGTTCGGCACGATAATTTCTTTGCGGTCCCAGTCACTGATGGTGGTGGCGCGGGTGTTAATTTTCGTCACACTACCGGTAAGATCGCGGATCGTTACCGTATCGCCAATGCGAATCGGTTTTTCGAACAGGATAATCAGGCCAGAGATAAAGTTGGCGAAAATTTCCTGCAAACCAAAACCGAGACCAACACCGAGCGCGGCGACCAGCCACTGCAATTTCGACCACTCAATACCAATCATCGAGAAGCCGACCAGCCCGCCAATCAGCATCAGCAGATATTTGGTGATGGTGGTGATGGCGTAGCCCGTACCCGGCGTTAAATCCAGGTGCTGCAGAATCGCCAGTTCCAGCAGCGCGGGCAGGTTGCGCACCAGCTGCGTGGTGATGATAAACACCAGAATGGCAATCAGCACCGCACCGAGGGTAATCGGCTCCAGGCTTTCTACGCCCTGTACCGTGGAAGTGACATCCCACAGCGAAATATTTTCGAGGAAGCCGAAAGCGGAATGGATTTCTGACCACAGCACAATGACCGAAAGCAGGGCGATCAACATCAAAATTGAGCGCACCAGCCGCAAGGATTGCGCACTGATGGCATCGAGATCGACTTCGCTTTCATCGACTTCAATTGCTCCTTCCGGGCTACTGTGATGATGCGCTTCCTCTTCGCCACGCGCACGCTGCGCTAACATCTCTGCCCGGCGATGCTTCGCCCGGTCAAACGCCAGCCTGCGGCGCTGGATCAGCATCCAGCGGCGGATAACGTGATAAACCACCAGTAGCAGGAACCAGATGGCAACCGAGGTTTCAAGCCTCGCTAACAGCGCCTGCGCCGTTGCCAGATAACCCACCGCCGACGCCAGAATGGCAACCAGCGGTGCGCCAATCATCATGTTCCACAGCATATGGTTGGTAATGTTGTCGCCGCTGCCTTCTTTGTTGAGATACAGCGGGATCCCGGCCTTTTTCAGACTGAGAGTGACCACCGCCAGCGCACCGCAAATGAGGATAAAGCAAAGCCGTCCCAGCGAACCGGAGAATTCACGGTCGTCGAGGTTATCGAACATCATCAGTGCCATAATCAGCGGCACAATAAGCCCGATGCTCATCAGGTAGTAGCGCATCCCACGGGAAACCCGTTCGCGCGGCCAGCCAAAATGAGCGATAAACAAGCCGTTCGGGCGGGCAAAGGTAGCGCAAATCATCACTACCCATAGCAGCGGTACGGTGGCTGTTACGCCATCACCAATTGCGACCGCCAGCGGATAAGGCCACGCCTCGCGCAAGCCGTAACCCAGCGTCATCCACAGCACCGGCAGCGGTGACGCGACGAGAATCGACCAGAAAAGAGTGCGTAACGTCAGCCAGAAGTGATCCTGAGTCACTTTGCCGACTTTCGCCGCCGAACGTTCAAGAAAACGGGTGAAATAGCGGCGCGAGTAAATACTGCAACCGACCAGAATCAACGCGCCAAACAGCGGCAAAATCGTCTCTTTACTGGTCAGCATCATCACACTGGCTTTGCCCAACTGACTGAAGGTGTCCAGCGAAATGAGACGACGCAGATCCTGGGCGATTTCCAGCGGCCAGGCGATGGTCATCGGGCGCACGTCAGAGGTCCAGAACAGATAGCGGTGCGTCGCTTCGTTCACCTCTTTCAGCGCATCCTCCAGTTGCCCGTTGGAGACTTTCAGCTTGGTCAGCTCCAGCAGTAGCGTGTCGCCACCCTGCAACAATGAGTTCAGCAACTCACGCTGAGTGCGTAGCTGTGCTTCCAGAATACGGTTTTGCTCAGCGGTCAGTGGCTGACTGTCGGCCTGATGGATTTGCCGTAGCAGCGGCTGTTTATTAAGCAGATCCTCATAACGTAACCGTTGCACACGTAACTGCGCCATTTCGGTATCAAGCTGTTGTGGTTTTGGCATTTCCGGTAGCCGTGCCACCTGCGCCCGCAACGCTTCGCCGAGCAGGTTAGATGATCCCAGCCATTGCGACTGTTCACGCAGCGTATTCAACGCCTGCCGGACCTGTAACGTCTGGCTGGCAGCCTGACGCTGTTGCGAGGCAACGAGATCCATCCGCTGCGCCTGTTGATTCAGCGCCGCCGATAGTTCGCGGTTAATTTTAAACTGGGCGACGATATCTTTTGGCAAATCGGCGCTACTTTCCGCCAGTTGCTCGGTACTTTCCAGCGCCCGTTCCGCTTCCAGTTGGCGTTGACTATTCAACTGGTTGCGTAGTGCTTGCAAATATGCATCCAGCTGCTGGCTCTCTTTTTCCGCCAGCTCAGAGCGCAAGCGCGCTAATTCCTGGCGGTTATTGGCAGATAGCTGCGCCAGCTCCAGTTCATCAACGAGCGCTTTCAGACGTGCGGAGTCAGACTGCAACGCGAAATTTTGTGCCTGATTGAGCGGGGTATTGCCGGTAAGCGTCCCCAGGCGGCGCTCGATTTCATTCAACTGACGGCGGGCATCGGTTTGCTGTTGCGGCAGTTGATTCAGCGAATCGGCAATCTCGCGGGCGCGCTCCTGCTCTTGCTGGGCCTGACGGCTTTTATCCAGCAACTGACTGCTGATCTGGAGAATTTCCTGATTCAGCGCATCGTTAGACATTCCCGGCGACACGCTGCGTGGCTCGTCACGCATGTTGTTTAACTGCGCGCGCAGAGTGGCGGAAAGTTTCGGATAATTATCAATGACTTCTTGATATTGCTTGATGCGCTCAAGGGAACCTTTTCGTTCCTCAAGCGCATTTAAGGCAGACTGGAGCGCCTCTACGACTTCCGGCTGCGCGGGTTTCGCCGCTTTTGCCTGCTCCAGTTCCTGGGTGATTTGTTTGCTATCGGGGGCCGTCGCGGCGTACGCCCCCCAACTGAGGCACCAGGCCATCAGAAAAGTGATAATCAGGCGCACGTCAGCGTTTCCTTTGATGGATTAGACCTGGTCTTTTTTGTCGTCAACCAATGGGCTGGCGTCGTGTTCTGCCTCGATTTCTTCAGCAGGAAGCGGGGCTGGTTCAGCGTCTGGCGTAACAAAGGTTTCGGTAGATACTGCCAGCGGCTGGCCAATTTTCGTGACAGACAGGCTTTCCAGTTGCTCAACCAGGTTCACTTTACCTGGTGCAAACAGGTTGATAACGGTAGAGCCAAGTTTAAAGCGACCCATTTCCTGGCCTTTCAGCAATGCCACAGAACCGTCGTTTTCCCCGGCAGGCCAGGTCCAGCGCTTGATGATGCCTTCGCGCGGCGGCGTAATGGTGCCCGCCCAGACCGTCTCAATGCTGCCTACAATCGTCGCACCGACCAGAATCTGCGCCATCGGGCCAAATTCGGTATCGAACAGGCAGATCACGCGTTCGTTACGGGCAAACAGATTCGGCACGTTCTGAGCCGTGAGATGGTTAACGGAGAAGAGATCGCCCGGCACGTAGATCATTTCACGCAGAATACCGTTGCACGGCATGTGTACGCGGTGGTAGTCACGTGGGGAGAGGTAAGTGGTCACAAACGTACCGTTACGGAAGAGATCCGCCATCAGATAGTTGCCTGCCAGCAGGGCTTCGAGGCTGTAGTTGTGGCCTTTGGCTTGCAGGATTTTATCTTCTTCGATTTTACCCAACTGGCTGATAACGCCATCGGCAGGCATAACCAGTACATTCGGATCGGTATCGATTGGGCGTACTTCGTCACGCAGCGGACGGACAAAGAATTCGTTAAAGGTGCGGTAGCTGGCGGTGTCCGGCTTTTGCGCCTCTTTCATGTCGACCTTGTAGTATTTAACGAACAGATCGATAACCAGTTTTGTCAGCCATCCTGCCCGCTTGCTTGCGCCCCAACCCGCCAGGCGAGTAAGCCATAGTTTCGGCAGAATGTACTGTAGCGAAAGTTTAAATGAATTTAACAAGGTAGCCTCCAGGCCATTGTTTTGTCGTTCCTGATCCGGCCTACATGCCGGATCCTGAAAAAAAGGGGACGATTCTAACGACGGTTAGCTTAATTGTCAGTCATCCGTATCAGAAAAGTTTTTACGCGTTTTTACCTGCGCCATGCTTTCCAGAATACGGTGATAGTTTTCGAAACGGGTTTCCGCGATTTTTCCTTCCTCAACCGCTTCCCGGATAGCGCAGCCCGGATCTGTATCGTGTTTGCAATCGCGATATTTACACAGACCTAAATAGTCATGGAATTCGACAAAGCCCTGAGTGATTTGTTCCGGCTCCAGGTGCCAGAGACCAAACTCACGCACACCTGGGGAATCAATCACATCACCGCCGTGCGGGAAGTGATACAGTCGTGCGGCGGTCGTGGTGTGCTGACCAAGCCCCGAGTTGTCAGAGACATCGTTGGTCAGGATCTCTTTTTGCAGCCCCAGCAACGCGTTCAGCAGGCTGGATTTGCCAACGCCAGACTGCCCGGCAAAAATGCTGATGCGCCCGGTCAACGCCTCTTCCAGCGGTTTCAGCCCATCCTGAGTATGACTGGAAACCATCAATACGCGATAACCGATATTGCGGTAGATATCCATCTGCTCGTTGACGAACTCCATGCCTTCGTCGTCCAGCAGGTCTATCTTGTTGAGCACAATAATCGGCTCAATCTGCAAGGTTTCGCAGGCCACCAGGTAACGGTCGATAATATTGAGCGACAGCTCCGGCAAAATGGCGGAGACAATGACAATCTGGTCGATGTTGGCAGCAATAGGTTTCACACCGTCGTAAAAATCCGGGCGCGTCAACACTGAGGTGCGCTCATGCACCGCTTCCACGATCCCTTTGACATTTACGCCTTCCGCCGCTGGTTTACCCGGACGCCAGACTACGCGGTCGCCGGTCACCAACGAACGGATGGTACGGCGAATATTGCAGCGGTGAACGTCGCCATCGGCGGATTCCACATCAGCGTGCATACCAAAGCGGCTGATGACGATACCTTCATCAGGCTCGCCAAACAGATTGTCGTCGTAGTCGGGCTTCTCCTTAGACGTTTTAAGACGACGCTGGTGATTGGCGTTCACGCGGCGCTGCTGGCCTTTGGAGAGTTTATTTTTACTCAATCGTACAGACTCCTGGTCGCCCCTGATGGGCAAAACATCTATGATACACGCAATTGTGGATCAATATAGTCACTGTGAATGGGTGGAAAATAGCATGAGTGCCAATGAAAACAACCTGATTTGGATCGATCTTGAGATGACCGGTCTGGATCCCGAGCGCGATCGCATTATTGAGATTGCCACGCTGGTGACCGATGCCAACCTGAATATTCTGGCAGAAGGGCCGACCATTGCAGTACATCAGTCCGATGAACAGCTGGCGCTGATGGATGACTGGAACGTGCGCACCCATACCGCCAGCGGGCTGGTAGAGCGTGTGAAAGCGAGCACGATGGGCGATCGTGAAGCTGAACTGGCAACGCTCGAATTCTTAAAACAGTGGGTGCCTGCGGGAAAATCGCCGATTTGTGGTAACAGCATCGGTCAGGACCGTCGCTTCCTGTTTAAATACATGCCGGAGCTGGAAGCCTACTTCCACTACCGCTATCTCGATGTTAGCACCCTGAAAGAGCTGGCGCGCCGCTGGAAGCCGGAAATTCTTGACGGCTTTACCAAGCAGGGGACGCATCAGGCGATGGATGATATCCGTGAATCGGTGGCGGAGTTGGCTTACTACCGCGAGCATTTTATCAAGCTGTAAAATTTTTCCTGGTCACGTAAGCGCCGGAATCCACTTGCGGCGGCGTGATTTTGACGCTAAATTGAACGTCTTGCTGATAATTTCAGCACTTGAGATAAAAACTCAAAAAAAATTTTTTAGGGGGGTTGCAGAGGGAAAGATTTCTCGTATAATGCGCCTCCCGTAACGACGCAGAAATGCGAAAATTACGAAAGCAAAATTAAGTAGTACGCGGGAATAGCTCAGTTGGTAGAGCACGACCTTGCCAAGGTCGGGGTCGCGAGTT
>OKFA01000134.1_pt1 | contig 44896 bp, 59 predicted proteins | sample 1614731 | NCBI WGS metagenome assembly OKFA01 (sample SAMN04436965, study PRJEB24849) | human gut metagenome | biome: human gut; feature: NICU; material: stool | host: Homo sapiens | place: USA: Saint Louis, MO | collected 2010-03-22
TGTGGTTGGGCAAACATTAATTCTGAGTAATATAGCCCAATAGAGGTATGTTGGTGAATATTAGGCCTAAAAACAATCACTTGTCTCATGGGGGATTTTAAAGAGAGGCTGTTTGATGCCGATAACCATGGTGAAAATATGGTTAATGGAGGGAAGTGGCATGTGGTGGGTTTATCGAATGCCGATGAAAATGAAGTTAATAATCGCGCTACAACCCCTATTGCTGGCGTTGTGTTGGTTTGCAGGTTCAGGAATATTGGCGCGTATTGAGACAGAACGGCAGATGGAGAATATTGCCCAACTGACAGCGCTCGCACGCAGTGCCGGAAATGTGGTGCATGAACTGCAAAAAGAACGGGGAATGAGTGTCGGATTTCTGGGGGCTGCAGGGACTACGTTCAAAGATGAGTTAAACGCGCAGCGGGCTTTGACCGATCGCGAGATCGAGGTATTCGTGCGCTCGTTGTCCGATACTGCATTACCGGAAGGGGATGTTGCTACCTCTGTCGCTGCGTTTAAGAAAAACATTCTTTCGCTCGCCACCATCCGGGAAAATGTCACGCAGTTGGGGCTTCCAGCCGCAGATGTGGTCAAGTTTTACACCAACGTCATTGCTGATGTGCTGAGTTTTGTCGGTAAGTTGGGGCAGTTGACGGATTCTGGCGAAATGGCAAACGCATTCGCCGCCTACTACAATCTGCTGAATTTGAAAGAACAAGCGGGTATTGAACGGGCACTGTTATCAAATATCTTTTCCTCCGGTCATTTCGCCGACGGACAGTTACATCAGCTCAGTGATGTCGTCAGTAAACAGAATGTCTGGCTGGCACAATCGTTGCGCCTGAGCTCGCCTGAACAGGCGGCCATGTTGAAAAATCGCTTACAATCTGCAGAAGCGTCAAAAGCCCTCTCATTTCGTGAAACCGCGTTTAATCATGTCGAGAACGGTGGATTTGGTGTTGATCCTACTACCTGGTTCAAAGTACAAACTCAGCGTATTGAAGTGATGCGGCAGATAGAAAATGTGACGGCGAATCTTCTGTTGGCGAATGCAGAAAAACTCGCGCAGGATGCACGAAAAAACTGGCAAATATATATGGTCGTCAGCTTGTTAGCGCTACTGGCATCATTGACCTTCGCTGGAGCCATCGCAATCAATATGCATCGACAATTCAGCGACACGCTGCGCAAGATTGCGGGGATGAATGGCGATCTGACTCAACGTCTGGCGACGCCGGGTAAAGATGAGCTTTCCTCACTTAATCGTGCCTATAACACGATGCTGGAAAGTATTCAGCATATCGTACAGGAGATTAAACAAGGCGCCGTGGTTTTGTCCGATGCCAGCAGCAGTATTACGGTGGGAAATCAGGATTTGGCTCAACGTACAGATGAACAGGCTGCATCAATAGTACAAGCCGTGGCCAGTATGGAGCAGCTATCAACTGCGATTACGCAAACAGCGGATAATGCCCGCGAAGCGGAGCATCTGACAATCAGGCTGGAAAAAGAGGTCCAACAGGCCAGTAACGTTGCCACTGCGGCGAACCAGAGTATGGGGGATATTCGCGCTTCCAGTGAGAAAATATCGAATATTGTGACCTCAATTGATGATATCTCGTTTCAGACTAACTTACTGGCGCTGAATGCGGCAGTGGAAGCTGCGCGGGCAGGAGAGATGGGCAGGGGGTTTGCGGTTGTGGCCAGTGAAGTGCGGAATCTTTCGCAGCGTTGCGCCAAAGAAGCTAACCAGATCCGCGAGCTGGTTGCGCAGAACATGGTTAAAATTAGTGAGGGCGTTGAGCGGGTCACGGCATCAGCTACCGCGCTGGAAGCGGCAGCTGACAATACCACCAGTATGAAGCAATATATTGCGGATATCGCGCGCGTGGCGACAGAACAGTCGCAAGGGGTAACCCAGATAAACCAGGCTCTGCGACCGATGGAGCAGGTTACGCAGCAAAATGCGGCGCTGGTTTCTCAGGCCGCGAGCGACAGCCAGCGGCTGGACAATCTGTCGGTCACCATGAAGGGGCTGGTCAATCGTTTTGTTGTCTGACATGACGCCGCTGTACCGATCCGGTAAACGCGCCGGATCGGTCAGTTGTCGTCATCTTAGTGTGATGGTATGAAGCAAATATTGGGCGGGTTAAGCAAAGATTCCTGACATAGCAATCTTGTCGCTGGTAAAGTGAACAACCGATACCGAGATGTGGCCAGAAGGGAATTTCGTGTGACTGAACGTATTGATTATGAGACTGAAAAATACAGCTTTACTGAGGCGACTGAGAGTTCCCGCCTTACCGGCCAGTGGGCTGATGTTATTACTGAATGTCGCGAATTGAAGGCGGGACCGCAAGAGCGTCTGCGTATTGCTTTATTGAATGTGGACTACGTGACCAGTTTTGAGTTGCCTTTCCGCCTGTTATTACTCCGTACCCCGCAACTGATTGCCAGCGTGCGTGAAGAGCTGCAGCTTAGTCAGAAAAACGTCATCTTTAACGGCAAACGCTTTGGTTGTGTTTACAGCCTGAAAGCGAGTCTCGGTGGGATACCGGATGAATTTCAGTACCGCCTGTCGCATCGAATCCGGCGCATTAGTCCTGCAGGTTCAAGCGAAGCGCCATATCAGCAGATTGCTAAAACAGTAAAAGCACCACGCGAACGTCTGAAGCTGGCACTTGAATCGGGCCTTGATGTCACTGCGCTGGATGGGCTTTTCTGGTTTGGCAGCCAGCGTATTGCAGCTGATGTGTTGAGGCTGAGAAAAGCAGGGATGCGGATAGCTACAAAGCAGACAATGGTGTCCGACAATCTTACTGCAACAGTGAGGAATGTGCCGTTTTATCGCCTGGCTAATTAATGGATGAACATGAGAAGTATATATGGTGTCCCCTGCATACATCGAATTAGCATGGCAGGGGATTGTTAGGAAAGGGATTTTTCAGAAGTGGATTTTATTTTACCCGCAATTTTACCCATCGTGGCGGTTCAGGAGCTTTTCTTTGAATGCGCAATGCTCGCTATATAACCAACGGGCTCGGCCGTGGATGAGTCTGCTTTTTGGCAGGGTGCCGTCTTTGATGCGGTCATAGATGAAGGTCTTTCCGAAACCAGTATCTGCCATGATGAATTTCAGATCAACCAGTGAGTCGGGTTGTAATTGGTGTTGCATGGGTTTTATCTCCGGTTTGGGAATCGAACCTGGAAGCCAGACAAAAAGAACCCGGCGCGGGGCCGGGCAAAATGGGGGATAACTGAGCAGTGCTTTCGCACCCAATAGCCAGCTCATAACTGGCTATCAGTTGCTTGACATCCTCCCCGTCCTAAAGGAAGGGGATTCCTACAGCTAGACGGCGATGCCCCGCCGCGAGAATGTTCTTTGCGGCGTTCACGTCGCGGTCATGAGTGGTTCCGCACTCACAACAAGTCCATTCTCTTATTCGCAGGCCTGCTCTACCTTTCGGACTGTTGGCGGAGATAGCCCCGCAACACGAACAAGCTTGGGTGGAATAACTTTCGTTGACCACTTCAAACACCACTGACCGCGCAATCGCTTTATATTCCAGTTGTGTTTTGAGCATGAACCAGCCAGCGTCCAAAATGCTTTTTGCCATTTTGGTTTTAACCAGTTTCTTACTGCTCGCGTCGCCTACGAATATTGCCGCATGGCTGTTAACCAGCGCCGTGCTGTACTTGTGCAGGGCATCTTTGCGGCGGTTCTTAATTTTGGCGTGTATGGCGCGTACACGGGCTTTTTTGTTTGCACGCTGTGCCTTTCCTAATGCAGGCTCCAGATCTCGATAGAATCTACCGGCAATCAGCGGATCACCTTCTGACGGGGTGGCGTAGTCTTTCAGCCCTAAATCGATACCCACGGCGGAAGTGGCCGTTGATGGGACAGTTTCGACCTCTACGCAAACATTGAAGTACCAGCGTCCACGGCTGTCTTCTGAAAAGCTTCCAGCACGGAATTTAAATCCTCCCAAGCCGTAGCTATCCCAGACATTAAAAATCCTGCCAGCGAACCGCACCGCGCCATTTTTCCAGACAGCGCTGCCTATTTTAAACGGCACCCAACCCAACGAACGGCGAGATCCCCCACTGACTCGCCAGCGTAAGCGAGAGCGTTTAAATTGCTTCCGTGCCTTGCCGTGAATTGCTGCGATTTCCTGTACGGTATGGCTGGGGATGGTATACCCGCGCTCTTTTCGCTCTTTAAGGAGCGGTTTCTGAACATCAAACGCCGATAGCCATTGCGGTTTTTGCGCGCCAAAAAAGCCAGCGTTGCCGTATGCTGCGCTGGTTATCTCGTTTGCCAGATTAAAGATCTGATTGACCTCAAAGGCCATCTGCCGCAAAACGGCTGCGTGCTTGTCTTTAATTCGGACAGATAGTGTTTTGATCTGAATGTTCATGGTCGTATGTACATATAATGTGTTGATGTTCAGTTGATCGTCGTTATTTGGCGGGATGTCACCCGCCACACGGCGATGCGCTGATGCTGTTTACTTCCGCCAGGCGAAGCTAATTGGCTCCGGCGTAATCCACAGGTGGCGCATGTTCGCCACGTTCACCACATCATAATCCCGCGGGTAAATCTCCACGGCATCCCGATCCCCATAGCCAACGGCTGACTTTATCTCCTGCAATGCATCCCAACTGATGCCATCCTTCCACCGGCCAGAGCTGCCAATGCTGGTGGTGTTCACCGTCAGGCGAATAACACCGTTCTCTTCCTGAAACTCCTGAACAAGAAAGTAAGAGTTAGCCCACACGTTGCTCCGCTTGGGGTCGTGGCATCGTACCGGCCATTGCGATTCCGGTACCGGCTTGAGTATTCCGATCACGTCTCATGCTCCTTAATTTTTCGATGTGCTTTGCTGTTTCGATTTCTTCGGCGATCCGCTCAGCCTGTGCTTTGGTCAGCGGCTCGAATTCATGTTGAAAGCGGCCAATGCTGGCGATGCAGGTGCGACCGTTGCGGATGTAGTGGATTACTTCGTGGGTAGCGCGGAGGATTTTGCAGGACGCGCCGTGGGGATCGGCGTACCAGGTATTAGGCTGGATTATCCTGAACATTGGGCACCACCTTAAATTCGATTACCCAGACCCAGGGGTTGGCCTGCCAGTTTTCTTCGCCGTAGATGGACTTCCACAGTTCTTCCCACACCTGAAAGCCATAAGTAGCAGGGCGGAAGTCGTAAAGACCGCAGCCGATTTCCTTACAGATATCCCCAAGGGTAATGGCCTGCAATCGCTCAACTCGCACTCCGGTAATCTCCAGAGTTAGACGACTAGCCCAGCGCGGCATGTGAATCGAAGGCGTCCAGCGTATTTCATCAGCCAGCGGCACATTCTCGTAATGAGTTGGAACATGCTCAGGGTAATCCGCGCGATAAAGTTTCAGGTCCGGCGCGCCAGCACCAGCTTCAGCCCACGTTTCGCGCACCCAGATGCGATCGCCGACGGCACCGAACGGGCAGGTATAGCCTTCATTCTCATCAGCAACGCCAAATGCATCTTTCTTTGCAGGTTGCAGGTATCCGTTTTTATCGATCACGCCAGGTGTGTACCAGTGTGCGTTTAAATCCAGATCGTAACCGTTATGCGTTGGGTGGAAACCATCAGTCGGCTGAACCTTCATGATGCGCCGCGTCTGCGTCTTTTTGCCGTCGAGGATGGCGCGCACCATCTCGCCGTTGAAAATCATTCCGCGCTCTTTCACTGCAACCCCCTTTGCTTATTCTTCAGCTCGATGACGGATTGGCACTCTGCACACGTCTGGCAGCCGGGAACGGCAGCGCGCCGCGGTTCGGGAATTGGTTCGTCGCATTCTTCGCAATGCTCCGCTGAAACGGCATTACGGTCGATGCGGTGAGCGGAAAGGGCAGCGTTACGCTGAAGCTCTTCAATCTCTGCTGCGGTATCGATGATGTCCATGGTCAATGCTCCCGGAACTGTCGGTTAATTCGGTTGAAGGTGAACGCCAGCAATAAAAAAGGAGCTTTAAGCTCCCGGGTGATGAGTGCCTTCATGCTGCACGCTCTGTGATTTTCTGAATTTCAGATTCCAGATCTGCAAGGAAGGTCTTAACCTCAGACTCGATTTCGCGCGCCAGCTCTTCATCGAAATGAATACGCTTCTTGAAATAGGCGAGGTCAGGCGGCAGGCGATCATCGAAACTAACGAAATCACACCATTTCCGCCCGGTGCACATCATCTGTGCATGCATTTGCAGCATGTACTGGCGCTTTGGTTCACCGGTTTTCAGCGTTTCGATATGGGTCCAGGTATTGGGGCATTTGATTTCGATAAGCCCGTCGTCGTTTACAAGTCCGTCCGGGCTGGCTGCGAATCCGGGTATGGTTGGGTGATCGATGAGTCCAACTTCAGTGATTTCCGCATTGAACTCATTCAGCGCGTACATTTCGCGTGCCACTGGCTCAAGTTCAGTGCCGCGCATCATCGCGGCATTCGAAAACCCTTCCTCCAGCTTCCCGGTCAGCCGTTGGCAAATCAGCTCGGCCATGTAGTTCTGGCGGCTGGTGGAGTAGCCCGACTTAGTCCGGGCCATGACATCAGCCAGGCGACTGGCTGTGACCTTGCCGCAGCGCGCAGCAAACCATTCAGGGGTGCGTTGCTCTATCATTCAGCCTCCGTCTCTGCGACATTGACAGGTTCGGCGTTGTCGACAGCAAGACTCATGTCATACATGCGTCGTTTCTCAACTGCGCCGATCACCTGTTTCTCTTCGGCGCTCAGCGCCACCCAGAACTCCTGATACTTAACGGTTCCAAGGCGCGCGGCGGACTCACCTTTTGCGATCAGTTCCGGGCGGCGGCTATCTGATTCATGGCCCGCATGAACCTCTGCCGTTGTTCCTTCAATTACTCGCTCTGCCTCGTCCTGGTCGAAGATGCCAGCGAAACCAAAGGCCAGACGCGCGCACTGGATCAGCGTCTTGTGGCGAAGCATGCGGGTAGGGTGGGACTGCCATGGCTGAGTGTTGCGTTTGCACTCTCCCATGTACTCGGTGACGATGGTCGGGTGCTTACGGTCTTTGCGGTAAATCTTGCAGGTACACGCGCCTTCCTCCTTGTCGTAAGAGAACTCCATGCCGTCAAACTGAGGATGCTCGTTGATAATGCGAGCCCATCCATCAACGCCGACGACCGGGACAATCCCGCCTTTATCTGGGAATGCGTAAATCTCTTTGGTCCATGGGTTCAGGCCGTACTGGTTGGCGACGATCAACAGGGCTGTAAACTGCTCGTCCGTGACGTTGCCACCTTTGAACGCTGTATTCTTCAGCGTATTCATCAGGTCTGTACCGGCATCCATGCCGAGGCGTGCGGCCAGTTTCCCGGCCATGGTGGAAAGTGCAGTACTCATTGTTAAATCCCTCAAAAATTAAAACGGGCAGCCGGTACGGTGTTCCCAGTCGTATTCCGCCTGGGCGTAAGCAACTACCGAAATGAAATCGTTGTAGGCCTCGCCAGCTTTATCGCTGCGAAGCCCTTCGTATGGGCTGGAGTCTATCGGGATCGTGAAGTGGAAGAGGCCGGACGGCTCTTTAGGCATCATGTCGATGATTTTCTGCGCCCGGTCGTCGATCCACTTCTCTTTCTCGTCGGTGATCTGCTGCTCAGCCCAGCGCCGATCTTCGATGCGGTCGTAAGTGAGGTATGCGTTCATGGTTGCCTCAGTAATGAATTTTCGCGCAGGGGATCAGGTCATCTTTCAGAGCGGTAAGCACTTCGATAGCCTGCTCGCGGGTTAAGCTGGTTTGGCTGGTGAGCGCGTTAACGATGTTGGTGCCGACCGTCTTGCGGTGCTTAACGTCAGCTTCACGCTTTGCCTGCTCATCGGCGAGGCGCTTCTCTTCGGCCAGGCGGGCATCTTCGGCCTGTTTGGCCTTCAGGCGCTCGGCTTCAACCGCCGCGGCTTTTTCGCGTTCCGCCCGGGCTTCCGCTTCCTGCTTCTCGCGAGCTGCACGCTGTTCCGCTTCGACGCACTGGCGCTCCGCCAGTTCAGCGCGGGCTTTCTCTTCGGCTTCACGGCGCGCTGCGGCTTCAATCTCCGCTTTGTGCTTCGCTTCGGCATCGCGGCGGGCTTGTTCTGCCGCTTCCTGTTTCAGCCGCTCATCACGTTCACGCTGAGCCTGTTCCGCCAGACGGCGCTGCTCTTCGCGGTCACGGTCAAAATCCTTGTTCATCAGTAGAGCCATTTCGTGGTCCGCTTCGAACTTGGCAGCCAGTTCCTGATCGAACCTGATGTTCATCTCCAGCGCTTCGGCGTGCATCGCGTTCATGGCTTCTTCAGCCTTAATGCGTTCCTGCTCGGCTTCCCATTCGGTGAGTGGGCGGCGGGTCGCATCGCGCAGCTCGTCGCAGGCATCAACGAATCGCTTAATTTCGGCCTCAGCCGGACGCACAGCCTCTTTCAGGCGCTTCAGGTACTCACGGCCCGGCTTTTCGATTGCCGTCTTGCTGCGGGACACCTGCGCTGCCAGAGAGGCAACACGGTCACGGCCTTTCTTCGTGGACAGGTCCGGCACTTCGTTTACAGCCTGGCGGATTTGCTCAAGGTACGCGTCAAGGCCGCCCGCTACGTAAAGCACTGGGGCCTGTTCCGGCTTGATTTCGATGACAGTTAAGTCCGTTACTTCGCTCATGGTTTCTCCTGAAATTTGGATGTGCAGATCCCGCCCGCGTAATGCCAGGCCGATCGGTTGAATAGGGTGGTTACTGCTGCGCGATGGATTTCGCCGGGAACTCGCCGTTGCGGATGATGCTTTCTACCGGCCAGCACTCAGCTGACACTTTCTGCTCTGTAGCTGCCAGGCTGCATTCCTGCTGGCTGTCGTAAACGCCGAGAATGACATCCTGATAATCACCGTTGGTCATTGCCACGGTCAGGACGAGTGCGAATAAAGTTTCCATCAGTGAAGAGTCCTCCCGATGGCGACGGCGTAAAGGCGTTTTGCTTCTTCCCACGCCGGAGCATTGCGATGGAGCACCGCGAACGACGCGAGCCGTTGGGCCTCTCTGATCTGCTGCTGGTTTACCATGATTTCCTCTTGGCCTTATCGCGGCGAACGGAACGGTTAATACAAGACTTCAACGCATTTATTCAGTGTTTCAATGGGCGGTGGATGGCCGCCGGTTGTCATAAATGGGCAGACTCGAAAATATGCCTATGTATGGCCGATAAAAAACCCGCCGGAGCGGGTCATTCATTCTTTGGTATGCCGCAAAGGGCGTTTAGCGTTTCAACGGGAATGGCAAGTGCGGTGCTGGTCGCTTCACGGCGTTCCACCTCAGGCAAATATGGCACTGCCTCAGGCCACATCTCAGCCAGTTTTTTAACAGTTGAGACTTTGGTTAGAGCGCCCTTAACCTGCAATTTGAAGGCATCAACTTCATCGTAAAGAACGTTGATGGTTACCGTCGATTCAGTGAGTCGGTCGTGTAATTTTCCAACCTTCTTCAGCGTGATGTAACTTTCAGGAACGAAACCCGATTCAACTACCGGCGCGAAGGAAGCTCCGAAGAACAGGTCGCTTTCAAGATCATGCTTACCAATATGTTTTCCACGGTGGCGATAGCGATGATCCAAACCGTTCCTGGCTAATTCGTGATACTCACCATTGATAATGGCCTTTAAAATTGCAGTTTTAGCGCCGACCTGCATCTTGATGAACGAGTTATCTTTGAAATCTTCCCGAGCCTTAGTTATTTGCTCATCGCTAGTGTTTTCCTGCTTGAGCATTGCCTGTCGAATTTCTTCAACAATTTTCGCCCTGTCATTAACCGCCGCTTTCGCTTTCTCAAATAATGGGGATGCGAGAAGCAGGTTATGGCATAGCTGATTCTTAATTTCGTTGTTAATACGAATCATTGACTTACCCTCTGTCGTTACCCGCTGATGCGGGAGAAATGTTTTGGTCGGTGTGGTGGGCTGGGCCGAGATTCCAGCCGTCGGTAGCGAGAATCGAACCCGCCTATGTCCACTTTGAGGATGACTTCACCAGATCGTCCTTACCGTCACGCTCGCTACACCGGGCCTAGGAACCCCGTCACACTCACGCTTAACGTATCGACCTACGTATTCACCACACCCCAAAACATTCCACGGTGTGCCCCGGCACAAACCGGGGCTGAATGTTGGTTTTCAGTCGTCACTGTTACCTGTTACATAACTCCTCCGATACGGTGCGCCGCGTCGAAAAGGGTGGCAGCGGCTAGCCAAGAACTTTCGAAATGCTTTGGCGATTGGATGGCCGGTGCTGATCTCCGGCTTTACTGACGCTCTCAACTTCGACCATTTCTGGCGGGTAGCCTCCCCCCTTTACCTACTCGCTCATACCACTCAGCGATGGCACCCTCAGCGGCAACTTGAGGGCTTACCCGTGCGCATCAGCCTGCGCATTCATCCAATCCCAAAACATTCCTATTGAAGATCCCCCGATGTTCGGGAACTGAGCAGCAAACCATTCCGGTGCGGAGTCCTCTTCGTGTGCTATACCCGCCACGCGTTACACACCTGCCTCAATCCCATTGGGCGCCATTTCAATTTGCCAGGAGCGCTCCGGATGATTTGCTGCTTGACTGAATTCTTAATGAGCAGGCGACTTGCTGTCCGCCGCTGGCTAACTTCGCTCAGCTGTCGATGTTTCGTTTCGATGGATTGATAATGTACCAATAGTTCATTCATGTAAAGTACCAAAAGTACATTTTATATGAATGGAAAGTTCATATCCGATTATCTTTATGAACTTTAAGGAGAAATATTTTTTTGTTTTTTATTGATTGAGGCGAGAAGGGTTGGGGCTGGTTTGATTTATTAGAGGTTCGTCACATCGACAAGCCTTGTGCGACCATTGAAAGTTGCGAAAAGCCCGCCGTCTGGCTCAACAACTGAAAGTTCAGCGTATCGAAGGAAGTCTGTTTTGATAACGGACATCAACACTTCTCCGGTATCAATGTTTATGACCTCAAGCCGGTTCGCGTAAAAATCATCCTTATTTTTGCTGCCGGCAAACGATAGGGCGATGTAGCGGCCAAATTCAGATATGGCCGAACTGATGAGGTGAGTGGAAGTTTCTACCTTGAATAACTCTTTCCCGGTTTTATCCATGACTATGGTTGCAGCCATGTTGTTGTCTTTGCCGGTATGGACAGAAAATAAAAATCGCCCGTTAACAGCTATGCATTGAGGCTTGGGAGAGAGCTGTCCTCCGAGCTTAACCATAAACATGAATTTTTCATTCTTCAAAACCGCAAGCGTGTCATCTCTCAGGTTACTTTCGTCACGTTTAAAAACCCCTAGCTGCCACTGCCTATCCTGGCTTAATTTGCAGGTGATGAGGTGATCGCCAAGCTCGTACAAGGCGCTTCCATCACTCAGATCAGTAACCTTATTTGCTTCCATGCTTAACTTCCTCAACTATGAAATCTGTATGCCCTTGACTGGCTTACCAGCACTTTCGCGCATATGCGGAGAGAAGAAAAATCACCATCTTCGATGTACCAGGTTTCATATTTTTTATTGTCTGAAATCACAGCTAATTTTTTGTGCTGCTTTTGAAGGCGTTTGATGTAGAGATCATTGTCCAGAACGAAAATGTATATGCCGTCACCGTCAAAGCAGTCGATGCTGACGTCGACGAAGATCTGGTCTCGCGGCTCGAACGTGCCAGACATCGAATCGCCATTAACGGCAATCATTTTTATGTGATCAGCCGGGCGGCCTCCAAAGACGGCGCGAGCCTCTTCAGTTGAATACTCAATGGATCTGATGGTTTCAATGAATTCATCTCGCACGAGAACTCCCTGCCCAGCACTAGCCTGAATGTCAAAAACGTCTACACGGAAAGAATCATCCCTCATCGCCATATGCCCTTCAGATATGCCATCAGCAGCGCTATCGCCCAACAGGAAAGAGGAGGATGTGCCAAGTATAGCCGCCAATTCCTGCAGCTTCCCACGTCTTGGAATAGCCTCCCCATTGAACCACTTGCTTACCGCTTTAGGTGTCAGCTTCATGAGTTTTGCCAACTCAGTCTGACGACCATGTGCAGGTAAACCAGCTTTATCGCAGGCCAGCGCTAGCCGTTGGGAGAACTCTTTACGCGCTCTTTCTTCTTGAACCATGGGTTCAATCATAATATCACTTGCGTGAACTATCAGTTCCGACATAATATGTACTTACAGTTCAATTTGAGGGTTACCAAATGCAACCTAAAAACCTTGGCGACATCATCAAGCAAATCCGTGTACCGGTGGTGGCGAAGGCTTGCGGGCGCACTCCCCGCGCTATCTACAAATGGATTAACAGCGGTTGCCTGCCGCGTACCGATTACACCGGTGAAACAGGCTATGCATCCAAAATCGCAGCTGTATCTGGTGGACAGTTTACCGAGAGCCAGATTCTTGAAATCAGTAAACCAAAAGCCGCTTAACGGCGGCCCTAACCACGAAAGGGAAAGCAATGCATTCACTTGCGTATCAACACAATACCGGAATACACCCGGGAGCGATGATAAACCGCGCTCAACATAAGGCGGCGCCAGACCACGAAAAGATCCGCGATGCGGTCCGGGCATGGTCATCGGAGCTGGACAATCAGGACGTCGTTTCTGCGCTGATCATCAACGAATACCGAGAGCAGGGCGGGACCGCCATCAGCTTTCCGGAAGACATCAGCCGGGCGCGCCAGAAGCTGTTCCGCTTCCTGGATAACCGTTTCGACTCCGAACAGTACCGCGAGAACGTGCGCCAGCTGACACCCGCAATCATGGCGGTCCTGCCGGTTGAGTATCGCACTCGCCTGATCGGTTCCGATTGCAAAATGTCTCGCCTGGCTGAGGCCGAGAAAGAACTCGCAGAGGCTAAACAGGCAGTGCTGCTGGACGCTCCAGAGCATCAGAAGCTCAAAGAGGTAAGCGAGGGTATAGCCTCGCTGTTCCGCCTCATGCCGGAGCAGGTAGGGCCGTTGATGACGATGGTCACTTCGATGCTGGGGGTTATGTGAGAACTACAGAAATGGCGAAAGCCGGTCTGCGCGAACAGAACCGACTTTCAGGTGCAATTACGGCAGTAATTACGAGGTCATTATGACAAAGAGTAATCCAAAACACCAGGCACGGGAGTCATAGCTATGTCTAACGTCGCCTATGCAAACTTTGCGGCGCATTCTGCCGTCAGGAGCAACCGGATGGAGAACCAGAAAACCGGATTCATCCCGTTGTACCGGAGTGTTCTGAAGCAAACCTGGTCGAAGGACGTCTTCCTGCGCACGCTGTGGGAAAACCTGCTGCTGTCTGCCGCACGCCAGCCTTACACAGCAAACTTCAAGGGGCGCCAATGGCCGCTGCAAACCGGACAACTGGTCACCACCTCAGCCGATCTGGGGCTGAATTTATGCGACAGGGAAGGGAAGCCATGCAGTCGCCACGCAGTCGACAGGATGCTTGATGTTTTCGAGCGTGAAGGGATGATTTCTCGCTCCGGAGAGAAGAGAAAAGGCTCTGTGATAACCATCACAAATTACGCTGAATACGCTCAAAAAATGGACAATTTACCCGAGCGTTTCACCGCGCATATTTCCGCGCTTAATGCCGAGCATGGCAAAGCCGGTAATGGCGGGGCTTCGGAAGGTGATGCCGCGCATAACTGCGAGCATTTGACCGAGCGTTTCACCGAGAATCATGAACAACAATGTAATAACAACAATAAAAACATTAAAAGATCTTCGTCCGAGAATTCTGGCGAATCCTCAGACGCACGTCTGAAGAAATTTTTATCAGCTCATCCAGAAGCTGCGGTTTACACCCCATCCGGTGCGAAGTGGGGATCGGCTGAAGACCTCGAGATCGCTAAGTGGATTTCCTCCAGGGTGAAGCTGATTAACCCAACCTGCAAAGACCCGGACTTGACATCATGGTCTAACACCGTTCGCCTGATGCGCCAGATAGACAACCGGTCGCACCAGGACATCTGTGCGCTGTATGACTGGGCCAGCAAACACCACTTCTGGCAGACCAACATCCTGAGCCCGGAAAGCCTGCGTAAGCAGTGGGACAAGCTGACGATGCAGCGCAGCGCTGGTGGTGAGCAGCGCGCCGTCAAGCAGGAACTGGACTTCAACAACACTGACTGGGCCTATGAGGTGATTCGATGAAATCTCTTGCAGAGCAGTTACGTAACCACGACCGCGAGCAGATGAGCCGCATAGCCCATAACCTGCCAGAGCAGTACCAGGAGCGTGCGCCGGTCGAGCAGGTTGCTCAGGTATTCAACGGACTGTTTAACCAGCTGCGAGCCGCATTTCCGGCCAGCATGGCGAACTTCCGCACTCAGGAAGACCTGAACGAGTTCCGCCGTCAGTGGCTGCTGGCGTTTCAGGAGAACGGGATCCACTCAATGGCCCAGGTTGATGCCGGTATGCGCGTTGCCCGCCGCCAGGAACGTCCATTCCTGCCGTCGCCGGGCCAGTTCGTCGCCTGGTGCAAGCAGATCGGCGGGGTCCTGGGTATCACTGTTGAACAGGTTATCACCGAATACTGGGACTGGCGTAACCGCTCTTTCGAGTTCACTTCCAGCGAGCAATTCCCCTGGTCTCAGCCGGTCATGTACCACATCTGCGTCGAACTGCGCCACCGCAGCACAGAGCGCCAGTTAACACATGGTGAGTTGGCACGTGAGGCGGGTGACCTGTTGGACATGTGGGAGAAGCGCGTCTTTGAGGGCAAGCCAGTGCCACCGGTGCGCCGGGCAATCGCAGCACCTGCTGCCGATCGTGGACCGACTCCAATCCAACTGCTACAGGCAAAGTACAACCGTAACAAGTCGAACGGGATGGTGTGAGATGAAAGGCAAACAGGCAATTCTGCGTTATCTCGAAACGCACCGGACCTTCACAGCGAAGGATGTAGCCACAGAGTGTGGCATGAGCATCAACTGCATCACGAAGAACGCACTCGAGCTGGAGAAGGTCAACAAGCTCGTGCGCATCAGCAAAGTCTGGCGAACGGTTACTTATCGCCTGGCTACGCCGGAAGAGCAGTCCGGTACCGCGCGCAACTGCAGCAATGGAATATTTCAGGAGTGCCGCAATAGTGCGGCGATGAAGAGAGTTCTGGCGTTTTACGGGAGAGTATCAGCATGAAACCAACCTACGAAGAACTGGCAGTACAGCTCGCTAACGCCGAGAGCAAGTGCAGGGAGCTGGCGGCGGAGAATGCGGGGCTGAAAGAACTTATCGAGCAACACGCTAACAGTGTGGCTGTGTGCCCTAATTGCTCGCATGAAGAACCAAGTGAAACAGACGATATCGTTGCGCTGTATCGCTCAATGGAAACGCCGGCCACCTACGCTTTCCTGGCTGAAGTGCGGGCGCAGGGTGTGGAGATGTTTGCGTTCCAGCAGAGCAAGATTGCAGCAGAGCAGGAGAAAGCAGGAGATTATGAGTTTTCTCGTCATTGCAGTATTTCAGCAACTGAAGCCTGTGAGTTTGCTGAGGAACTGCGTGAGGGTAAATGTTGTGAGGTGCAATCGTGATTACCGGAACTACAAATTATGACGATGTCCCTGAAGCTATGTGCGGTATCTGTGGTTGTTTTTACAATGCAGACGAACCTGATGATCATGAATGCGAGGGGCCTGAAATCGAATGCGACATCTGTGGACATATAAGCACAGACCATGAAGGACGACACCATTGCTGCGAGGACAACAGTAATGACTAACAGCCCAATGACAGCACTCAACAAGGAGGCTCTGCGCCAAACAGCAGAGAAAGCTCAAGAGCATGGCGTGTTCAACATGGATATTCATTCACAAACCGTGCTGGATCTGCTGAATGAACTGGAAGCCGCAGAGAAGCGCATAACTGACTATCACACAGTGCTTAACAATCTCGCCGCCGTCGCCCGTCGCTATCTGCCAGATTATGACGAGCATCCTGATATTCAGGCCGCTGACGACTTGTTAGAAAGCGCCGCTGGCATTGGCGTGAAGGGGGAGTGAGATGACTGACGTAACCAAAATGGAGTGCGTTCATTCCACTAATCCTGAGTGGTTTTCACCAGGTGATATTTATGATTCCGAGAAACGCGGACCAGATATTTGTATTTGTGGTGACAACCTCGTGTCCGACCTTAACCCGGAAGACTGGTACGAGATGAGCCAGCGAGTCGATGGGCTATGGTTTCTTACCGGCTTTCAGCAATCAGTATTGTTTAGAACCGTGAGGACTAACCCATGACAACTAACAACCACCCGGCGCACGGTCCTGTATCACTCGAGCGCCTGCACCAGATAAGCGAAATACTCAGCAAAGCAGCAACACAAAGCGACGGCGGTAATCTCGGATACGCAATGGCTGATGCTGTGAAGGTGATTGATTCGGCCATTGCATCGTTTGGTGCAGAGCCTGTGGCGATCGTCCCAGTTATGTACAAAGGGGTTGAGCTGTTAAAAAAAGATGGTCTTGAGTTAATCCGTGACGGCATAGCTGAGGCTACAGAACTGGAATCAATGTGTATGGCAAAAGCATTACTGTCTGCACGGCCAGCGCCGGTAGTACCTGAATGGACAAACGAGCAGTGCCTTGAATTCCTTTCCATCGCTTTCCGTCACGCTGAAATTAAAGGTGACTTGGAATTTGATGACATTCGATTGGGCGTGAAGATGGTCAATGGTGGTCGCGCCGCCATGCTTCAGGGTAGCCAACCTGTAAGTAATCGTGATGAGTTGCCATTGGACTATCTTCAAGGACACAAAGATGGTCTGGAGTGGGCTGCACAACTGGCAGAGGCCAATCATCCGCAAACAGGTGACTGGCTTTACGATGACCCAATCGAACTTGCTAAGGCGATTCGAAAGGGGCCGGATATGCCAGATGGTGATGGCAACTCTCCGGTAACTCCGGATTGTTGGTGTCGTACTTGCCGCCCCGTAACGATGAGTGACATGCGATTTGTCGTTTGCCCTGACTGTGGAAACAAGCGCTGTCCGCATGCCAATGACCACAGGAATGCTTGCACTGGAAGTAACGAACTAGGACAGATTGGTAGCGCATATCCAGCAGCACCACAGCAGGAGGTGAAGAATGGCTAACCTTCAACTGGCAGTTAACGGTGAATACTTCGACCAGATGAAGTCAGGAGAGAAAACGGAAGAGTATCGCCTGGTTAATCCGTACTGGGGTCGCCGCATTCATGGTAAGGATTATGACCGCCTGATCATCACCCGTGGTTATCCGAAGCGCGATGATATGAGCAAGCGTATCGACATCCCGTATGACGGATACGAAATTAAGGTGATAACTCATCCTCACTTCGGTGACAAGCCTGTGAAGGTGTTCGCTATCAAGGTGAATATCGATGGATAAATTAGCAGCAGAACGCAAATCCGCTCAGTGATGTATAATCCCCTCAGACCATCGAGGGGATTCTTATGTCTGACTGGAACATCGCAGCAAAACCAAAAGAAGAGCAGGACAAGGTTAACGTTGACCTTGCCGCCAGTGGTGTCGCGTACAAAGAGCGCATGAATATGCCAGTTATCGCTGAACAGGTAGCCCGTGATCAGCCAGAGCACCTGCGTGAATACTTCATGGAGCGAGTACGTTTCTACCGCGAGCAGAGTATTACGCTTCCGAAATCATCCGATCCGCGCTATCTGGATATGGCTGCACAGAACGAGAAGAAGTAAGCATTATTGACACCCACAAATTACGATTATACTGTATGTACATACAGTATTTATTGTGAGGTGTTTATATGGGCTTCCCGTCTCCAGCTAACGACTACGTAGAAATGCGCCTGACAGTCGATCGCCTGTGCCACATGGACGCTAACTGTATAGTCATTGATACGTCATCCGGCTACGCAGTGATTAACCGCGCACTCAAAGTTAAACAGGGAGCGCCAATCCTCATAAATAACTGTGGACGTACTCAGTTCGCAAAGCTTATGGGCAAGTCACTGATAACTGCAGATGGCGAGGCGCTGGAAGGTGAATCGCTGGATGATGTCGACGTGATAGGCGTGGTTACGTTCCTCATAAATTCAGCTCTCCAGGAAGTTGCTGATTTATCCCCCGTATAAGTAACGCGCAACAGCAAGCAACGTTTGATTTCCAATAATCAACCAGCCATAATCACTTCACCAGAGCCTGAACAACTCTGGTGACTTCTGCGCATTTAAGGGGACTTAAATGCGACCACAATCTGAACTCTCCACCTTGTCACAGATGCAGAAATGCACCTGCGATTTTTTGCATTCTGCGTTACCTCTCGGAGGTGGCGTATGAAGCAGCACTACTGCATCGTCAACGACACCGTTAAAGAGAACCTCATCGCGTACATTCGCACTCTGCCGGTAAACCCTCGCGCGCCGATGGTGGTCGAGGCCCGGGAAGAGACACGCACCGATAAGCAGAACCGCCTGATGTGGCCGCTGTTGAAAGACCTGTCTGACCAGGTTGTCTGGCACGGCGAAAAGCTGACTCGCGAAGAGTGGAAGGACCTCATCACCGTTCTGGTGAATCAGACCCATAACCAGGAGCAGAAATCCGCGCCGGGCATCAACGGCGGACGCGTTTATTTCGGCGTCCGCACATCCAAATCCAGCAAGCGCTACATGGTAGGCGTCATCGAGGCGATTTACTGGTTCGGAACCGACCGCGGAGTGAAGTTCTCCGAAGCATCCAGTAAGCGCATCGCCTGGGCGCAAGAGTGGAGGGCTTCCCGTGGGTAGTCCTCTCGCACGCGTCATCACCAATGAAATCTTCCGCGTTACGGCACGCCGCCAACGTAAGCCCGCGGTTAAGCCGTCCGACATCCCGACACTGAAGGGCTACACCGCCCGCCTGGTGGATCAGAAATGGCTGCGTCTCGCTGCACGGAGGAACCATGCGTAAACCATCCCGCCGTAAGTGCAAAGTGTGCGGTGAATACTTCGTGCCGAAATTCCATGACATCCGGATCCGCTGGTGCTGCCCGGAACATGGCGCAATCCTCGCAATGGAAGAACGCGAGAAGGAGAAGGTGAAAGCCGCCGCTAAGCGCATCAAGGAGCAGAAAGAGGCAGAGAAGGCCGGGCGCAAACGCCGCAAGGAACGTCTGGCAGAGCTACGGCCTGCCGGTTACTACAAAGCGCAGGCTCAGCAGGCATTCAATGCCTACATTCGCGCGCGTGATGCCGATTTGCCATGCATCAGCTGCGGTGAGACTAATCCTCCTGATCTGCATGGCGGCCGGTGGGACTGCGGACACTTCAAAACGGTCGGCGCTAACCCTGAACTGCGCTTTGAAGAGCGCAATGCCCATAAGCAGTGCAAATCCTGTAATGCCGGGGCCGGGAAGTACACCGCTAAAGAGGCGACCGTGGCGCAGCACTACGAAGCTGGCTTGGTCGCTCGTTACGGTCAGGGATACGTCGACTGGCTCAACGGCCCACACGAAATGACCAACTACCGCCGCGAAGACTTCATACGGATCCGCGATGAGTACCGCGCCAAGCTCAAAGCACTGAAACAGCAGGAGGCAGCGTGAAGGCATTCACTCCAGTTGAAGCGAGAAAGTTCGCTGCCAGCGCCTGGTATGAAACGACACAGCTTTCGAAAAGAGAAAGGCTGTATGCGAAAGCTCGCGAGCTGATAAGCGGCGATCGAGCGGAAATTATCTGCCAGACAGAGAACCCTGAATACAGAAAGTCAGCACGGGAGTGGTGGAATCATGACCAGAGCTGATTTCGAAAAGTACCAGGCAGAATGCGTTAAGCGCGCCAACCTGCCGCCAATAGCAAAGCACAGCCAGACAAAAACCAACCAGCCACATAAGGAAGCCGCATGAACAGTCAGCAACTGGAATACGTACGTCAGCAGCTCATTGTGGCGACCGCAGATCTTAGCGGGGCGACGAAAGGGCAACTGGTAGCGTTTGCTGAGAATGCGATGTTTGAAGCGACACCGCGCAGCCGTTCTCGTCTGAAGGTGGTTAATCCGGCTAATGGTCGCCTGATGAATCCAACCAGCCCACCAATCCCCGGGCAACAATCACGCGCCAAAGGCTCACACATCCCGCTCATTCAACCAGTGGAGTATTCAACAGCATCATGGCGGCGCGCCGTTCTATCGTTGGAAGAGCACCAGAAAGCATGGCTACTCTGGAATTACAGTGAGAATGTTCGCTGGGAGAATCAGGTTTCTATCACCCAATGGGCGTGGTCAGAGTTCAAAGCCTCTCTTGGCGCAAAGAAGGTGGCAGGGAAGACGCTGGATAGACTGAAGGCGCTTATCTGGTTGGCGGCTCAGGACGTGAAAGCGGAACTGGCAGGACGTGAAACCTATGAATACCAGCAACTGGCTCAACTAGTAGGCGTTACACCAAAGAATTGGTCAGAGACATTTACCGATCGGTGGCTGGAGATGAAACGCACATTCATGCGTCTGGATAGCATCGCCTTATTGCAAGTAACGCGATCACGTTCACAACAAAAGTCGACAAATTTAGTACCAAGTCTTGCAAAACTGGATTGAAAAGGCTATATTTCATGTAAATCTGATATTGTGCGACTTTTGTATGTAACGCACTTACAGTAGTGGTGAGGCAAAAGAGGCGGCTCTCACCATTGACCCGCCTAGTTGGTATCTTCGACGCATCGTCTGGTACTCCAACCGTCGCAAGCTGAGAGGTTTGCTGACACTACGGAAAGACGTGTAGGCTAACTGAGATAAGCCGTTATGAGGACTTGGGGTGCGTCAAGTCGGATGCTCAGTCATTGAACCGCACGCCAAATATGAAGCCCTTGCAGAAATGCAGGGGCTTTTTGCATTCAGGGTCAGAAGCACAGAGGTTGTGCGATCGGCTGTTAACCGATTGGTCGAAGGTTCGAATCCTTCCTGTCCCGCCAAATTTGCCAGTTTAGCTCTAATGGTAGAGCGGTCGCTTTGTAAGCGAATGGGTAGCGGTTCAAGTCCGTTAACTGGCACCAAATCCCAGCCAGGGTATCCAGACAAAGAGCTGACATTGCTAGACCCTCATATTGCCCACGCGCCGTGGGCTTTTTTATTCAGGCCGCAGACAATCAATCCCAGATGCCACGTAGCTATCAGTGTCTGACGGCCTCCCACACTACAAACACAGCACCCCGTTCCTTCGGAGGTGATATGGCAAAACGTATGAATGACGACCACAAAATTGTAGGCCTGTCCTGGCTAGTTCTGCTCGGCATTGCATGCTGGGGCGGTTTGGTTCGCTACCTGATTGACGTTAAGCAGAATAAAGCAACATGGAGCTGGATTAACGCTCTCGCGCAGATCGCTGTCTCCGGCTTTACCGGCCTGATTGGTGGATTGATAAGCGTGGAGAGCGGCCTGAGCTTTCACATGATTCTGGTCACATCCGGCATTAGCGGAGCGATGGGATCCGTTGCTCTTACGTATTTCTGGGAACGCTTGACGGGGATGAAGAATGCAAACCAGTGATAAAGGCATTGCCCTGATCAAAGAGTTCGAAGGCTGCAAACTCACCGCCTACCAGGACAGCGTCGGCGTATGGACGATCGGCTATGGTTGGACTCAGCCTGTCGACGGGAAGCCAATCCGCGCTGGGATGGCGATTAAGCAGGAAACGGCTGAGCACTTGCTGAAGACCGGACTTGTCAGCTACGAAAGCGACGTGTCCCGACTGGTTAAGGTTGCACTGACTCAGGGGCAATTCGACTCCCTAGTGTCGTTCACGTATAACCTCGGCGCCCGGTCATTGTCGACATCGACTCTCCTGCGAAAACTCAACGCCGGTGATTATGCTGGCGCTGCTGATGAGTTTCTGCGCTGGAATAAAGCTGGCGGTAAAGTTTTTAATGGGTTGACCCGTCGGCGTGAGGCGGAGCGTGCTCTGTTCCTGTCGTGATTGGCGCATTGGTAAGGCGTTACTGGTTGCAGTTGCTGGTGATAGCGTTAATCGGCGTGCTGGCATTCTCCGTGAACCACTATCGCGACAACGCCATAACCTACAAAGACCAGCGCGACAAAGCCACCAAGAATCTCAGCCTGGCTAACGCCACCATCAAAGATATGCAGGTGCGCCAGCGGGATGTCGCTGCGCTGGACGCCAAATACACGAAGGAATTGGCCGATGCGAAAAAGACCATTAGCAATTTGCGTCGGGATGTCGATTCTGGTGCTAAACGGCTGCGCGTCGCCGCAACCTGTTCGCGAGTGTCCAAAACCACCTCCGCCACCGGCGTGGATGATGCAGGAACCCCCGAACTTACTCCAGACGCTAGACGGAATTATTTCGATCACCGGGACGGAATCGAAGTCACCAAAGAAATGATTAATGGGCTGCATGAATACATCAACACGCAGTGCCTTAAATAAGCAAAATTGAAAAATATTTCAGTTGGTCATGTCTATTTATAGCTATTCAATTCAACGAATATCTATTCATTGAGTGATTATATCTATCTGAATTTAAATGATTTAATCAAGCCTCGCGATTGCGGGGCTTTTTTATTTCCGCAGTAAACCGCGCATCGCAGCGCATGACAATCCCGAGTCTTTCAGAAAGCTGAGCCTGAGAACTGCCGTATATGGTGGCGACCATCTCGGGGCGGCTTTTCTGTGCGAACAGGCTCATCTTTCTAAAAGGTAAAAACGCTATGAATCACCCAAGCATTGTTATCGAAAATGTTCACGTCAGAAGTAATGAGCACGGAACCTATAACCTGAACGATATGCACAGAGCCGCAATTGCCGGTGGACTTGCCAAGAAGTGGCAGGTGCCTAGTCAGTTTATCGGTGCTGATGGAGTGCAGGCTTTTGTCGATGAAGTTTCCAAAGTGCTAAAAGACACTTTGGAGCAAAATCAGATACTTGATGTTATACACGGTGGAGCTAATCGTGGGACGTGGGCGCATGAGTTGATCGCCTTAAAGTATGCCGCATGGCTTTCGGCGTCTTTCGAAGTGAAAGTTTATCAGACCTTCCGCGATGTCGTGATGGGCAAGCTTTCCCTCTTTGCTGAGGCCAACAAGCTTGAGTTGGAGTATCAGCATAAGACCAAGCGTGTCAGTACAGCAGCTCGAATTATGAATAACTGGGGCGTTGGCGGTGAAAAGCGCCGTATTGAATCTGAAAGGATTCATATGCAGGAGCAGATTCAGTTGGTCATCCCCGGTCTGCCAAAAAAAGACGAAGCAGCGTAACGGGCTCAAAATTGAGCTCGTCGGCAAGAGAGCCACTTTCACAACGGCTCTCCATTACAGAAGCTCTTCACTGAGGGGCTTCGATAATGTTCTGTGTAACCCAGCAAGGATGGTGATCACATCTTGCTGACGGGTAAGCCGTAAGTGGCTAAGCACTTCTGAGAAGCAGGGCAAAAGCTGCGACAAGGCAAAGAGGTAATCATGTCAGACACCTACCAAATCACTCTAACCACGCAAACAGGCGAAACCTTCACTGGCAAGATGTCACGACGTCAGCCTGAGCTGGTTAACGGCTTTGTGCCGCTGGCTACCGAAACTGGCGAGTGGCTGTACTTCGCTCCTGCCGATGTGAAGCGCGTGCAGTTTACGCCTCTGCCAAACATTACTCTTGAATAAGAGGATGAAGATTAACAGGGTGGGGAAATTCACCACCCTTTAAACGGTTTCTAAATTAATTTATTACGAGAAGCAGACTCGATCAGGGCGTTCATGAAGTGATATTCAACATTTTCAGCATAATCGGTGTCGATTGAAGGAGTCGAATCTGGCGCCCCAAAATGCATGCAATTGTCCCAATCAAGAAAAACTTTATGAAATTCTTGATTTTTTCCATCCCGAGATGTGTAAAAAGTGATGACCCCGATTAACGAGCCCTCGTAAAGTGAAAGCTTGCTTTCCGTAAAACACTTAAAGCGTAGTTGGGGAATTGAAACCTCAAGCTCACCATCATTTAACCCTATGGAAATTTGTTTATTAAGGTCACGTTTGTTATTCCATGCGGCGTTAACACGATCTAGTAAGTCATGCGTATTTTGCTGTAACAACTCACCTTTCTTCGAAAGTAGTTGCGACAATCCAATAAAAGTTAAAGAGCTCATAAATCCTCCTTGGAGAAGAAATGGCACTCACAGACAAGCAAGAAATGTTCTGTCGCGAGTACCTCATCGATTTAAACGCTACACAAGCGGCTATTCGGGCGGGGTACAGCGCAAAGACCGCTAACCGTACTGCGTCCGAAAACCTGTCAAAACCTGACATCCAGTCCAGAATTGCTGAACTTAAAGCGAAGCGCAACGAGGATGTATCTATCAATGCGCAGTATGTCCTTAATCGTCTGGTTGAGATTGACCAGATGGACGTGCTCGACATACTTACCTCGACCGGAGAGCTGAAGCCGGTCTCTGATTGGCCGAAGGTTTGGAGGACGACATTATCCGGGCTGGATGTCGTCGAGATGTCAGCCGAGGGAAACACCGCCGCACTGCTCAAGAAGATTAAGTGGCCTGATAAGGTTAAGAACCTCGAACTGATTGGTAAGCACATTGATGTCCAGGCATTCCGTGAGCAGGTGAAAACTGAGCACGTTGTTGATTCAATTTCTGAACTCATGGATTCACTGTCTCAGGGGGCGTAATGAAACCTGAGCACCTGAAGCTGCTGTCCGATAAAGACTGGCGGCTGAATAATCTCTACTGGATCACCGACAAAGAGGGTAAGCCAACGCGGTTCAGGATGACGCCTGAGCAGCGGGAATACTTCGAGGGGATCCACACCCGCAACATCATCCTGAAAGCACGTCAGCTCGGTTTCACAACTGAGGTGTGCATTATCCAGTTGGACGCGTCACTGTTCGAGTCGGCGAAGTGCGCGCTGATTGCCCACACGCTGAATGACGCAAAGCGCCTGTTTCGCGAAAAGGTGAAGTACGCATACGACAAGCTGCCAGCAGAGATAAAGGCGGCCAACCCGGCGAGCAATGACTCGTCTGGTGAGCTGGTCTTTAAGAAGGGCGGCTCGCTATACGTCAGTACGTCGTTTCGTGGTGGTACGCTGCGCTACCTTCACGTTTCCGAGTTTGGAAAGATATGCGCCAAGTATCCGGACAAAGCCCGTGAGATCGTCACTGGTGCTTTTGAGGCGGTATCGACTGGATGCTTCGCTACCATCGAGAGTACAGCAGAGGGCCGGGCGGGTTACTTTTTCGATTACTGCCAGACGGCAGAGAAAGCGCTGCTGCAGGGTAAAATGCTATCAGCGCTGGACTGGAAGTTTTTCTTCTTCTCATGGTGGAAGAACCCGCAGTACGCAATCGACCCGGTTGAACCGTTGCCGGTGCGCCTGCTGGAATACTTCTCTGAGATGGAGGCGAAGCACGGCGTAGTCGTCAACGAACGCCAGAAAGCCTGGTACTACGCCAAAGAGAAAACGCTCGGCGATGACATGAAGCGCGAATACCCGACCATTCCGGCCGAGGCATTCCAGCAGTCTGTCGAGGGCGCGTACTATGCCAAGCAGTTCCGCTGGCTGTACACCAACAAGCGGATTGGCCAAATCCCGGATAACTCACACCTGCCGGTGCACACGTTCTGGGATATCGGTGTGGGCGACTCCACGGCGATCTGGTTCGTTCGCGAGGTTGGCGAAGAGTTCCACATCATCGACTACTACGAAAACTCCGGCGAAGGCCTGAGGCACTACATGAAGGTGCTGAAAGACCGCGGCTATAAGTACGGCGAGCACTGGGGGCCGCACGACATCGAAAACCGCGAGTTCGCTGCTGATGCGAAGTCACGCAAAGAACTGGCGCGAGAAGGTTACGAGATTGACGGCCAGATGTATTCGATGAACTTCCGCGTTGTGCCTAAAGCCGGGATCGACACCGGCATTGAATCGGCCCGTGAAATTCTCTCATCCTGCGTATTCGACGAAGAGAAGTGTGCTGTTGGCATCTCTCACCTCGAAAGCTACCGCAAGGAGTGGGATGACAAGCGCGGCTGTTGGAAAGATAAACCGCTTCATGACTTCACATCGCACGGCGCTGACAGCTTCCGTTATTTCGCAGTAGCGAAGAACAACCGTAAGCAGGTCGGCACAGTATTCTTCTAAGGAGCATCGCCAGTGAGCGAACAAGATAACGGCCTTCAACTGGCTGTGAACAACCTCGCCACTGAAATGCGGCGAGCGAATTACCTGAATGCTATCGGCATTGGTGGTGGCAACACGAAGCGTCCGACGCTTTATCAGGAATTTGGCTACCCACGCACGATCACCTTCAACGACTTCTACAACATGTACCGCCGCAACGCCGCTGGATTCGCTGTGGTGCATCGCCTGCTGGATGGTTGCTGGCAGGATTATCCGGTCATAGTTGACGGTGATGAAGCACAGGAAGCGGAGAAAACAAACGCCTGGGAAAAGAAAGTCACCAAGTTCATGAAGAAGCTGTGGCCGAAGGTGAAGGATGCCGATCGCCGCAATATGGTTGGACGCTACTCCGCGCTGCTGCTGCAGGTGAAAGATAATAAGTCGTGGAACGATCCAGTAGATATCAAGCTGGTGAAATCCCTTGGCGAGTCAGCGCTGGTAAAACTTATCCCGGTATGGGAGCCGCAGTTAACTGTCGCCGAATGGGATAACGACCGTCAGTCAGAAACTTTCGGCCAGCCGAAGATGTTCAACTTCAATGAGCAGCCGGTCGGTGATGAGCCTTTTGTCGGTCCGATGCGCGGCGAACCGGTACACCCGAGCCGCGTTATCTTGTTCTGCGAAGGATCTGAAGACGACAACGTGCTGTCTGGCATTCCTCTGCTGGAGGCTGGCTACAACAAAGGCCTCGACCTTGAGAAGGTATCAGGTGGTGGTGCTGAGGGTTTCCTGAAGAACGCTAGCCGTCAGATTGCCGTTGAATTCAGTAAAGAAACCGACATGGCGACACTGGCAGACCAAGCCAAAGCTGCTGGCTATTCTGATCTAGGCGAGGCTATGGGCGACAAGGTCAATAAGTTGAACCGTGGCACTGATGCGGCAGCCGTAATGCAGGCCGGTCAGATGCATGTTCTGAGCGTTACGCCAGGCGACCCAGGGCCAACGTGGGAAGTCACCGCGAACGAACTGGCAGCCTCCGTACAAATCCCGTTCACCATCCTGTTCGGTCAGCAGACCGGGCGACTGGCGAGTGACGAGGACAAAACGGACTGGGCTATCCGTCGAAACACACGGCGTAATGGCTTCCTGACTGATCGCATTACCGCGCTGCTTGAACGCTTCTGGACGCTTGGGATTATCGACCCGCCAACCAAAGGCGAGGTCACCATCTCGTGGAGCGACCTGCTGGCCCCCGGCGAGAAGGAGAAGATCGAGAACGCTTCGAAACTGGCCGACATTGTGCAGAAAACATCTGGCTTCTATGGTGGAGAACCTCCATTTACGGCTAACGAACTGCGCGAGATTGTTGGTCTTGACCCTCTGCCGAAGCCAAAAGAACCACCAAAACCTGACGATAAGGTGACAACTGATGATCCACTGGCCGATGACACCAGAACAGACGGCAAAAGTGGGGCTGCCGATAGTTCCGCGCAGCAAGGTTGACCCAACGCGATCGGCAAAACAGGTCACCGCGATGTTCCGGGATATTGAGGACCGGTATCTCGGCATCAAGCGCGCACTGAAAGCGCTGTTCGACCAGCGCATGACCGGGCGAGAGCGTGAGGTAAACAGCCATAACTGGCACTTCCTGTGCCACGACCACGGCGAGGATATGCGGCTCTACCAGGTCAATGCCGGAAAGTTTATCTACGACATGTCGGCGCAGGAACTGGCTGACCTGCTGGAAGCGGTTCAGGGCATTCTCGACGATTACCTGCTTGAAGGTGGCGAGCAAAACCTCTGGGCGATTGATTACGTCGTCGCAGAAGCGCAGCGCGGCACGCTGGAGGCCTTCAATAACCTCTCGCAGCAGTCGCAGGTGTACGCCAGTCAGACGACTCTCCAGCAGCTTTTAAATAGTCCCGGTCACCTTAACCAGGTGGCGGCGGCCAGGCTGACAACTTTCAGTGACTGGAAGGTCATCAGCGACACTGCCCGCGGCGACCTGACCAACATCATCACCGATGCGGTGGCGCGGGGCGTAAACCCGAGGGAAACCGCCAGCGTCATCAGCAAGCGTCTCGATGTGTCGATGTCGAAGGCCAAGACCATCGCTCAGACAGAGCAGGTCGGCGCGCTTCGGCAGGCGCAATGGAACGAAACGGACTGGGCCGCTGACCGGCTGGGGCTGAATACCGGCCTGCTGTGGCTGTCAGCGCTCAAGCCGACGACGCGCACCTGGCACGCCAGCCGTCACGGCAAGGTCTACACCACCGAAGAGGTGCGCGACTTCTACGCCGTGAACGGGAACCGGTACAACTGCTATTGCAGCCAGATTCCGGTGCTGCTTAATGACGATGGCAGTATCTTCAATGAGGGGCTGGCGGATAAGTTGAAGAAAGAGCGCAAGCAGTGGAAACCTGATGCTGATTAGTGCTAAATAGGTTCATCATAATATTCATGACATTATATCGATGAGCATTACACCTCAGGAAGTTGGTTCGTTTTTTCTAACACTTGTTGTGCCAATAACGACAGGGGTCGCCGCTGCTTGGTTTACTGCCAAATTTGCTTTAAGTCGTTTCTACCATGAGAAATGGTGGGAGAAAAAGCATGCGGCCTACAACCAGCTAATTGACATCCTTTTCGAAATTAAAGCGATGTATGACTATGCCTCAGATTATTATGAGGCAGTCGCAGAAAGGGGGCGTCGCCTACAGCCACTGCCCGATGGGAAAGTTGACTGGGTAAGGTTTCGTGAGTTAAACGCTCAACTTCATCGATTTTATGTACTTGCTCCAATTTCTCTAAGCCCCTTAACGAGGGAGTTTTTGAATAAATTCTTTCAAGATGACGCAGCTGCACAACACAGCGTTCATGAGGAAGGTTATCCAGACTTCATTGCGTATCATGAAATGGCTAAAACCACACAAAAACTCATTGATGCAATAGTTTTAGATGCTGAGTTCGAACTGAAATTTAAATAGCTATTGAATCCCACAACAGGTCGCCACGGCGGCCTTTTTTATTGCCTGAAATCCACCAGTGAGGACCCAGCATGAAACGCAACCGCGTTAACGTGCTGACCGTCGTCAACTCCGCTTCAAACATCACAACTGAAACCATCGACGGCAAGCCACATATCGTGGTTCGCGGCATCACGCCTGTCGTGGACGATATTGTGATGAACCGGAAGTTGTACCCGGCAGCAGAAATCGAAAAGGCCTACAACACGCTTGAGCGTAACCCGATGCCGCTGGGCCATCCGAAAGTGGACGGCAAGCATGTGTCGGCGCGTGATGTCCGGGCGGTGAACGAGTATCACGTTGGGGCCTGGCTGCAGAACGTGAGCCACAAAGACGGCAAGGTGACTGGCGACATGTACGTTAACCGCCAGTACGCCGAATCCAGCGATAAGGGCAAGCGCCTGATTAACCGCCTGGATGAGATGCTGGCTGGCACCAACTCCGACCCGATCCACATTTCCACCGGCCTGTTGTACTCCGGTATTGCCGCCAACGGCGAATCGAAGGGCAAGAAGTACAACGAGATCGCCACCAACATGATGTTTGACCATGTGGCGGTACTGCTTGATGAGCCCGGAGCCGGTACGCCGGAGGAGGGCGTGGGCATCTTCGTTAACTCAGAAGGTGATGAGCAGCAAATCGAAGTTGCCCGCCTGGCTGACGGAATCGACTGCACCCGCGACGGCCTGATCAACAAAACCAAATTCTTCTTCACCAACGCCTCCAACTTCTCTTTCGACGACATCTCCCGCGCTATCAGCGACAAGCTGCGCGAGGGTGACACCGAAGATAAGTGGCTTTGGCCTGAAACGGTGTGGCCGGACAGCTTCATCTACCGCAATGACACCAAATACCTGAAGCAGAAGTACCTCATCGATGATGACGGCAAGGCCGTGTTCGTCGGCGAACCTGTAGAAGTCGTGCGCAAACCCACTGAGTACGAGATTAAAACCAACGGAGAGAACGATCCGATGAAACAACTGATTATCAATGCGCTGCAAGCCGCTGGTAAGCCGACTGAAGGCAAGTCCGACGCCGAGCTGATGGACGCATACAACCAGATGAAGGCCGAAGAAGCCACCGCCAAGAAAAAAGGCGATGAAGAAATCGACCCGGAAACCGGCAAGCCAAAGAAAAAAGAGCAGGCCACCAATAACGAAGAGATGCCAGCGTGGGCGCAGAAACTCGCCGATCGTGTGGACGTCGTTTTCAACAGCCTGAACGCGAACGCCGACAAAGAGAAAGGCGAAAAGCGCGCGGCTGTGAAGCTGGCGATGAACATGAGCGATGAAGAAGTCGCAGATCTGGATGGTAAGGCGCTCGACGCCATGTATGCCAAGTGCCAGACCTCCTTCGGCCTGAACGGTGCATTCCGCCAGGCAAACAACACCCAATCAGTCAGCGAAATGCCGGAGTAAAAAATGGCTAAAGACGGAAAACACGTAATTCACGCCGGTGGCGTATTCCCTAATCCGCTGCTAAACCGTGAAGGCCGCGCCACCGCGGTCAAGCCCGGCACCCTGGGCTTCTTCGATGCTGGTGTCTTCAAGGTGTCGGTAGATGGTAGCGAAACAGCGATTATCTATGTCGCTGACTTTGACTATCTGCGCTGCAAAACGGTAGATGACACTTTCGCTGTCGATGATCTGCTGGTTGGCATCCACCCATTGCCGGGAATGTTCCTGAACGTCCGCGCTGCCGCCGGTACCTACAAAAAAGGCGACGCTCTCTCAATCGTCAACGGCCAGGTGAAGAAGTGGGCCACTGGCGAAAATGATCGCTGCTATTGCGACGAAGAGCGCTCAATCACCGCCGCTGCTGGCGACCTCATTCGCGTAGTGATTAAGTAAGGAGTCACTGAATGCTTGTTTATTCTAAATCGCTGGGCGAAAAGACCGGCAACCTGGCCGTGAACCAGTACCAGTTTGGTATGCTGACGCAGGAGCGTAATGCCGCTTTGAACCATCAGGGCATTAACGTAATGCAGGAAATGGCTGATCGCCTGAATACAGTCAATCAGCTGAATGGCATCAACGCTGTTCGCTCACCTGCTGATCTGTACAAAGCCTTTGACCAGACTGTGCTGCGTCAATTCCAGCCGAACACAGAGTTCACCCTGTTCAACGACCTGATGCCGCTGTCTCGTTCGGTGCGCATCAACCAGACCGTGTACGAATACGCCAAATCCGGCGGCCGCATGTGGGCTCACACCTCCATGTCAGGCCAGATCGGTGCGGCACTGGATGCTGTGCAGTACCAGTACGACGGCACGATGGTTCCGGTGCACGATACCGGCTTCAAGTTCCACTGGCGTGAGCCTCGCCTGAACAACCCGGATGCGTTCGACATCATCTCTGATGCTCAGTTCGAGTCCACCAACGAAGTCCGTCGCCAGTATGTGGATTACATCTACAACGGCTATCGTGACGCAGAAGGCAACTACATCAAGTTTGATGAGAAGACCTGGAAGGGCCTGAAGAACGATGAGCGCGTTGCGATGGTTGATCTGGGCGCATCTGGCCTGAATATCGACTTCACCAGCGCCTCCGCCACGGCAGAGCAGATCCGTAACGCGGCGATTAAGCTGCGCGACACTCTCAAGCTGACCAACAATCAGTACGCAGAGCAGACCTGGTATGTGTCAAGCGCCATCATCTCCAACCTGGAACGCTACTTCAGTGACAACTACCAGTCAGACACCATCCTGCAAGAGCTTCTGAAACTGTCCGGTATTGCCGCGATTAAAGAAGATGCTCAGCTGACAGGTAACCAGATCCTGATTGTTCCGCTGACCGCTGGTGTGATTGCTCCAATTGTAGGCCAGGCGTTCGGCACTGTTGCCGACCCGCGTCCGTTCTACAACAGCGATTACATCTGGCGCACCTGGGGCGCTGCTGGCCTGATGGTTAAGACCGACATCAACAGCAAGAAATCTGTCATCTACGCACACAGCTAAGGGGTGAGATATGGCACTGGTTAAAGTGATTAGCGATAACCTTTTCTCCGGTGCCAATCTCCAGAAGTTGGAGGTTGGTGCAAAGGTGGAGGTCAGTGAAGAGACTGCGATCAAGTGGAAAACCGCTGGGCTGGTAGAAGTCTTGTCAGGCGGCGACCGCAAACTGGAAGTGGCTACGCCAGGCAACGATGAAGACACCTCCGCTAAATCGAAAAAGGCGAAATAACCATGGCAACCCCGCTTACGCCAGAAGAAATTAAAGGCCTCCTCGCTGAGTTGGGGTATGCCATACCTGATGCCTTGCTTACGCAGATCCTCTGCGCGGTGAACAAGATTATCCCGTGCCTCGATGGTGCCGGGTATGACGAGTGCACCGCGAAGCTGATTCTGATGTACGCCGCCGCGCTTATGGCAACGTCGTCAGGCGCGCGCCGCATCAAATCGCAGGGTGCGCCGTCTGGCGCGTCCCGCTCGTTTGAATATGGCGACGATGGCATCACATGGCTGCGTGACTCGTTGGCCCGGCTAGATACCAGCGGCTGCACCGGAGAGTTGCCGATCAGCGCTGGTAATAGCGTGGGCCTGTTCATGGTGGTCGGGGGCTGCTGATGACGTACAAATCTGTTAAGCACGGCCTTCCGCGCTCTTTCACCCGTGTCTGGGTGATGACCGACACCGGGCGGGAGACTACCGGCTACGTTAAATCGGATGGCGAGTGGCATATCAACTGCCCGCGCATCCGGGCGACTGGCGCAAAGGTGCTGCGCTGGAAGGAGGGCTGATGTCATCGGTAGCGAACTGGAGCTATACCGCCACGGCGACCATCTGGCGCAAACTGGAAGGCAATGATGAATACGGAGATCCGCTTGGCTATGCCGAACCTGAGCAAATCCTCTGTGATTACGAGGGAGGGCTCAGCAAGAAGTTAGCCAGCCTGGGCGCCGAAATCGTCGTGAAGAATACCGTCTGGACGGAGTTTGCTCTGGCCGGCGCTGGTGATTATCTGCTGATTGGCGTATCGACCGAAGCGGACCCGGTTGTCGCCGGTGCCGACGAGGTGCGGCAGGTCATCCGTTACGCCGATACGTTCGAGCGCCTGGCGGATGATTACGCCATCCTGACGGGAGTGTAGCCATGGGCATCAAAGTGAAGGGCATCAGTCAGGCGAAAAAGCACCTGAACGATGTTATCAACGACGTTAAGGGGCGCAAGGTAATTCGCGCTCTGCAGTCGGCGATGATGCTTATCGGTGCCCGGGCGGCATATTACACCCCGATCGACACCTCTACGCTGATTAACAGCCAGTTCCGAGAAATCGACGCTGGCGGCGTGCTCATTACCGGACGCATCGGTTACTCAGCCAATTATGCCGCGTATGTGCATGAAGCGTCAGGCAAGCTAAAAGGCCAGCCTCGCGCGCACTTCGGCGTGACCAGCAACCGGTCTGAGTTCGGCCCGCAGAAGCCGAAAGAGTTCGGCGGCGGTACCGGAACGGGCAACTACTGGGATCCGCATGGCGAGCCTCAGTTCCTGACCAAAGGCGCGAATGACGAGCGCGATAACGTTGATGCGGTGATGCGCAAGGAGATGTCGCTATGACACCCATGATGCACGAAAGGGTGCGCAACATGTTCGGCGATGCCGGGCTAACTACCGGCTTCACTGTGCAGCAGCTGATGTACGACGACCCGAAAGACCTGTCGAAGGCAATCATGGTGTTCAGGCCAAACGGCGGGTCGAATATCCGTACTGACCTCGGTTCTGAATATCACGTTCTGGTCGACGTCGTCGGAGCGAAAGAAAAGCGCAAAGACGCGCTCAATGCCGTGCAGCGCATTATCGACTACGTCCAGGCCAACCCCATGGCTGACGAGTGCGTCGGCTACATCCAGAACATGGGCGCAATTCCCGCGCCGGTGCTCACAGAAGAAGGGCGAATAGTCTTCCGATTGCAATTTTCCTGCACGTTTGGCGACTAGCCATTCCCAACCAAATAACCCGCACCGGCGGGTTTTCTTTTATACGTCAAAGAGGAGTTTCACATGGCTAATTGCCAGAACTCGAACGAGCGCCTGTTCGGCGGTGCGGTCGTGCTGGAAGTCGCCGATGGCTGCCCGGACGTCAAACCACTCGAAGGTGAGTGGATGGCGCTGGCCGCTGGTACGTCGAAGGGCTTCGACTTCAACCCTAACTCGGTTACCTCTGATGCGGATGACGGCGGCGGCTATGTCGAGACCATCATCACCAACAGTGATTTCACCCTGAGCTTTGAGGGTGAAGTGCGCAAGAAGGATAAGCTGGATCAGTACGGTGTCGGCAAATTCATCAAGTATTTCGCTGACGAGCTGAAGGCCAAGCGCCAGCCTGGGATCTGGGTGCGCATGGACTACGGCCCGGTCGAATTCGTCGGATATATGAACATCACGGCGCTGAGCTCTGACGGCGGTACCAACGACATCGTCACGTTCTCCACCGAGTTCAAAGTCGGCGATGCAACCACCATCGAAGTGAACGAACTGACTGCTGTAGCAGTGACTGGCGTGACCGTAACCCCGACAACCAGCACCGGCACGGCGGGCGGTACCAGCACCTTCACGGTGAATGTCGCACCAACTGGCGCAACAAACAAAGACTTCACTGTAGCGACTACCGACGCGACCAAAGCAACGGCTACCGCCTCCGGCAATACCGTTACCGTGACGCGTGTCGCCACTGGCAGCGCGCAAATCATCATCAACACCGAAGACGGCAACTTTGTGGCCGTGCATACGGTTACCGTTACCTAACGGACATTCCAAAGGGCGGCGTGCTGCCCTTGATAATGACCGTTTACTGGAAGGCCTATGACCGCTTTAACCGATATTGGCGAACTTTCTATCAGCGACAGCCGCGAAGGTGGGAAGGATTACCTGCTGCGACCTTCATTCGAGGCTATGACCAGGATCGGCACGCCGGTAGAAATTGTGCAGACGTACGCCACCATCCACGGCAATGACGTTGCTCAGCTGATTGAGGTGTGCGCTGGCACGCTGGGACGCTTTCCTGAATGGCTGTCTCCTTCTTTCAATCGCGCCGCTGAGAAACTTTTATCAACGTGCATGCTGGTGCTGCAATCCTGCTGCGATGACGACTTGACGCCAATGATAGGCGAGTGGAAAGGGTGGCGGCACTGCGTCGTATACCGACCGGGAAGATTACCAAAGAACGACATCATCGTGCTGGCGCAGCACCTTATGCAGCACGGCATTGTCGGAAAAGCCAAGGTTCGCCAGTTGCAGCGCCATGAAACAGGCGAGCGCACTACAGAGTTTAAAGCATTCGATTACATCAGCTCGGCACGCAGCCACTTCGGCATGAACCGCGCCGAAGCAGCTCAATTAACGATGACTGAATTTCAGATGCTGCTGGCGGCGAAATACCCTGACCAGAAAGGCTTTACTCGCGAAGAGTACGACAGCATTGCCGACGAATACCTGGCTAAACAGGCCGCTCGCAGGGCAAAAGCAAAGCAATAACCGGAGAATGACATGGCAGGTGAGAAAGACGCCGGCAGCATCGTCTATACAGTAAGCGCTGATATAGCTCCCTTACTTCAGGCTGGCCGACAAGCCATTGAGTCGCTTGACGGAATGGGTGATGGCGCAGGTAAAGCCGCCGATAACTTTTCCGGGCTTGAAAAATCTGCTGATAAATCTGGCAAGTCGATCGCAAGGGCTGCGGATGACGCGAGCAATGCAGCCAAAATCATGGAGCGGCTTGGTAACGAAATAGCAGTTCTTGAAGAGGCAAATAAAAATGGCGCACGCAGCGCTGCCGCCCTCGCAGCTCAGATTGCAGCGTCAGGGGATGCGTCAGAGGCACAGAGCAGGGAGATTGGGAACCTTGCGGTAAAGCTTTTTGACGTGAAGCAGGCTGCGATCGATGCAGCCAAGGCGAATAGTGATAGTGCCGCTGCTTTCAGAGCATCAGAATCGGCGATCTCATCCCTTGAAGGTGAGTTGTCCGTCCTTAACGCTGAGATGATTGAGGGATCTCGCAGCGCTGCTATCCTGTCTGCCCAAATGAAAGCGGGGAATGGAGCAACTGACGAGCAAAAGGCGCGCATTTCTCAGCTTGCCGGCCAGCTCTATGACCTCAAATCTGCTCAAAATGCGTCAGCAAAAGCATCATCTGAAGCAGCGAAGCAGGCGGCGCAGCAGGCCAATGACGCGGCAAGATTGCGCTCAATTTCTCTGAGCCTTACGCAGCAGATCGCAGTTCTCAATGAAGAGCAGAAGAATGGCGCGAGAAGTGCGGCAATGCTATCGGCCAGGCTCCATGCTGGATCATCTGCTACTGCGGCCCAACGAAAAGAAATTGGCGAGCTTGCAGGGAAATTATATGACCTCAAGCAAGCGCAAAATCAGACAGCAAAATCTTCTGTTGGATTAAAAACTGGGCTTTCTGCAATAGCTTCCGCGATCGCCGTATCTCAGGTGGTTGATTATGGTAAGCGCTTCCTTGAAGCTGCTGACGCCATGTCTCAAATGCAGGCCAGGATCGAGAGGTTGACCGGCAGCGCCGCGGCCGCCACCCAGACAATGCAGGGTTTGATGCGCATAAGCTCGGCAACGGGCGGCTCGCTACAGGACACCGCGAAGCTGTGGGAAACCCTAAGCACAGCGTTGCGCGATACCGGAGCGACTAACGGCCAGATCATTCAGCTCACCGAAACACTACAGAAAATCGGGCGAATTGGTGGATCCTCATCCGAGGAAATGGCTAATGCTCTTCGTCAGTTCGGCCAGTCGATCTCCTCTGGCACTATCCGGGCTGAGGAATTCAACTCCATCCTTGAACAAATGCCTGAACTGGCGCGTCAGATTGCCGCTGGGATGGGCGTAAGTATTGGAGAGCTTCGCCAGCTGATGCTGGATGGGAAACTGACTGCTGAAGATGCACTGAACGCCATCCAGAAACAAACCGGCTCAGTAAATGCAGAGTTCGAAAAACTTCCTCGTACTCTGGCTCAAGCCAATAACGCACTGACTAACTCATTCCTGTCGATGATCGACTCAGTTAACCAGGCTACTGGTGCGAGTTCAGGGATGGTAACGGTAATCGACTCGTTAACAGCAGCGTTAGATAGATTGGCAGGCAAAGCTATTTCCGCAGATGCTCAGATCTCTGATCTGAACAGTACGGCAGAAATGTTTAACCGCCGGGCGCGCACCTGGTCCTGGCTTGGGCTTGATGGCTGGGAGGAGCAAAACAAAGCCCTGGCCGGGCTGAGTAATAAAGCCGCCATGCTGGTTGGCGACCTGGCCGCTGTTTCCAAAGCATCTCAGACCGCGGCTAACACAAAGCCGATCGAGATTAAAACCACGGCAACGACCACCGGGAGCAAGTCGAAAGGCGGAGCGTCAGCCGCCAAGAAAGAGGCAGATCAATACGCTAAAGCGCAGGAAACTGTTAACCAAAAACTGGACGAGCTGAGGCAGAAGGCCGAGCTGTCAGCTGGCAGTGTCGGTGAACTGTCCAGGGCTCAGGCCGTGCTTAATGCACAGCAGTCTCTCGGTAATGATGCGACACAGGAACAGGTCATTCTGGCAGGGCAATATGCGGCTAAAGCCTGGGATAACGCCAACGCATTACGAGCCCAGGCCAAGGCAGAAAAGGAACGTATTGACGCTGCCAATAAGTTTGGCACTATCCAGGGTAAAGCCAGCAAAACTGCCGGACTTGATAGCCAGTACCAGAAAGACATCGCTGATATCCAACAATATGCCCAACTCTACCCGCAGAAGATCGGAGAGGCTGAGGCTGCACGTGCTGCTATCGAACAGCAATACCGGGATCAGCGTAACGCGGCGATGTGGGAAGAGTGGGCTCAGCAGAACGCGGCCACACAGGCAGCGGCTGCGGCTTTCGATTCACTCGGTTCGGTTGCCAGTAACGCGCTGACAGGAATCATCACAGGCAGCATGTCAGCCAGCGATGCAATGCGCAGTATTGGCATGACGGTCCTGAATAGCGTCATTAACTCGTTTGTCCAGATGGGTATCGAGTGGGTTAAATCCGCCATCATGGGGCAGGCGGCACAAACGGCTGCTATCGGCACGGTGACGGCAGTACAGACGGCAGCAGTGGCCACACAGACGGCGACCAGCACAGCAGCGGCAGCGACAACCGCTGCGGCGTGGACTCCTGCGGCTATCTTGTCCTCCATTGCCTCAATGGGTACGGCGGCGGCTATCGGTCTCGGCGCGGTGGCTGGCGTTATTGGCGCAAACTTGCTTGGAAAACGCAAGAATGGCGGCCCAGTCAGTGCTGGCGGAATGTATCAGGTCGGCGAAGGCGGCATGCCGGAGATTTACCAGGCCAGCACTGGTAAGCAGTACATGATACCGGGTGACAACGGCAGGGTGATCAGCAATAAGGATATGACTTCTGGCGGTGGCGGGGTGGTAATCAACATCCAGAACTACACGTCATCCTCTGTCGATGCTCAGGCCGGTACGGATGGCAATGGCGGCGTGACAGTGGATGTAATCGTCGCTGACCTGAACAACGGCGGACCAATCAGTAACGCCATAACCAGCAACATGAACGTTAAGCGCACGCCAAGGGGGCAGGGCTGATGTCAATTATCGACTATCCCGACTGGCTGCCGCTGGCGCAGAAAGCCAGTAAAAACATGACGCTCGATACCGGGTTCCAGACCGATCAGCCAGCGGTAGGCCCGGCTATCTTTCAGAACCAGACCGATGACCTGAAAGTGACATGGTCGGTAACGTGGATCTTCACGTTGGCTGAAGAGCGAGCTTTCCAACAGTGGCTACGAAGCCCGAATTATCTCAACCGAGGACTGAACTGGTTCCGGATGAATATCAATCTTGGCGGCAGTGGCCTGCAACTTCAGGAACTTCACTTCACGCAGATGCCGGTGCAAACCAGTATCGACGGCGGGGTGGCGACCTGGACTGGGACCGTTATTGCGAACCACCTCTACAACGCCGACGACGAGTTCGACGACATCATTGTTGAACTGCCGCCGCCGTGGGATTCGTGGCTGGATATCGTGGTTACGGGTTATCCGGATGGACGTGACCCGGAATCACTACCGAGGGTGCCGTAATGCCGAGCTTCAGGGAGTATAAGCAGCAGCGCCCGACGCGTGGGCTGTACGATACCATCACGTTCTACCATCCATCGTTTGGCTACGTCCGCCTGGTAGATAAGCAGTTCTTTCCCAAGTCACTTGGGGGCCATACGTATACGCCAGCGCGGTTTGAAATTGAAGAGAGCCAGCAGAGCGGTACGCCGGTGATCGACGCGACGGTGAAGCTTGGGCGTCTGTCGTCTGATATCAAAACGCTTATGAAGCAGTGGAAAGGAGCGGCGCGTCTTACGGCCATCACGGCCACACGGCAAATCTTTGACAGCGGAGACGTGTCAGTGCCGATTAAGTCGTGGCAGTTATATGTCAAGACGGTAGATATTGACGCTGATGCCGCTTCTGTGACGCTTTCTGTCACTAACCCGCTGAACAACAACATAGGCCGACTTTATGATCCGCAGGAATACACCGGGCTACAGTACCTCTGATTTCATCAGCAAGGTGATCGGCGTGCCGTGGGCTAACCGGGCCTGCTCGTTCGATAGGGTGGATTGCTGGGGACTGGTGGTGTTGTATTACCGTCACGTTCTCGGCATTGAGCTGCACCAGACTCCGGACTACGAAGCCGGTGAGGACTTCTTCACCTGCTATCAGGGCGACGTCGTTTTCTGGTGCCAGACCGATAAACCTGTCGAAGGCGGGATATTTGTCGGATACCGCGGCGCGCAACCGGCACACGTTGGACTGGTTCTTAACAGGCAGGCGTTGCACTCGCGAGGCGAGAACGGAAGCGTGCGCATGGACTCGTTGCTGGTCATTCAGCGGGCATTCACAAAAGTGGAGTTTTTCGAATATGGCGCTGGTTGAAATATCGAATTTTCCAGGAACGCCTAAGCTGCGTTGCAGGGTGCCAAACGGCACCCTTTTTTATGACTGGCTGGCGGCCAATGATGCCACCTTTCATCGCGATCTACTGATCTTCCGCAATGGCGTGAAGCTGGGCGATGATGATGAGCTGGCGTTTGAACTGAGCGAACTGGACACCATCCAGATATTCGACCAGCCAAAAGGTATTATCAACGATATTCTCAGCCCAATATTCAAAGTTGTTGGTGCTGTGTTTTCCTTCCTGGCTCCGAAGCCTGCAATTGCTAACAACGGTGGCAACACCGTCGACTCACCGAATAATAGCCTGACTGGGCAAACGAATACTGCGCGAGTATACAAGGCGAAACCTGACATTTACGGACAGGTCAGATCTTTCCCTGACTTGATTCAGGAGTCGATGTTTGAATATGTGCGCCAGAGTGAGAACGATGGTGGCCTGAAATATGTCACTGAGTGGATGTGTATTGGTATCGGTAAGTATAACTATGAGTCTGTTCGTTACTCAGAGTCGAGTCTTGGATCGATGGCCGGTGCTGAATACCAGTTTTATCAGCCTGGTGAAGTGATACCGACTATTAACGAGGGGTATTCATTCGACGATGTCGACGGGCAGGAGATGCCAGGTCCCAACGAAAGCGACAATTTCCCGGTAGAATCTGCGACGGCCAATACCGTAGTCAGCGGGGATTATGCAGGCGGCCAGATAGCGATGAAAATCGTCAAGCAGGCTGAATTCGACTACTTCATGGGGCTGGTGTTACCACACTCCGTAACATTCACTATTAACGTCACCTACAACACGACATCAGGAAGCGTTACTGAAGATGTGCTTTTTTCAGGCACGTTGATTTCTGCTGTGGAGAGTGATGATGGCGCCGTTATAGACCCTGTTCAGTGGTACACGTTCACCATGACAGACTTGCAGGGACCGCCTACCGTTCCCTCTACAGCCACAATTAACACGACGAAATTCATCCTCAACGATAATGAGGCACTTGTTGTGGGGCCTTTTTTCTCGCCAGTTGAGTCAACAGAGCTTTGGCTGCATACGCAATCATCACTGGGTGGGGGAAACTGGACTGACTGGGCGGTGACAATCTGGAAAATCGATGACGATTACAATCAGATCCCCGGGACACAACAGACATTCACCTATCATCAGGGAACGCCGCATAAGTCGACCAGCGAAGTGTTTTATCGGACCGATAAAATAATTCCAGCAGGAGGATTTGGTAAATACGCCATCAACTTCCAGCGTACAAACAACTCTAATGATGCGTCCATTCTTAAAGTTGAGGAAATTCACGCCGTCAACATCCGCAGCAATGTTGTTCATCCGACTGATACGCTGGTTCGCGTAAAGGTGAGGGCAACTGAGAATGCATTAGGTAGTCGTGACCGAAAATACAATGCTCTGGTGACTCGCCAGACTATCAGTTACGACCTGACGACACAGACCGTCGATTATACATTGCGTCCATCACGTTCCTTTGCTGACGCGGTTGTACATACCTGGCTTGTAATGGGTGGGCAGCCAGAAAGTAGCATTGATCTTTACGGGCTGTACTCTATCGCGGAGGGCCTGTCAGATGAGCGACTGGGCTACTTCGACTACACGTTTGACGATGAGAACGATTCACTCGGCGACAGGGTGCAGGCGATATGTAATGCAGCGTCTGTTATGGCGTACTGGGATGACGGTGTACTGACGTTCACCCGCGATCAGAAAGTCGATTACCCGGCAGCAGTGTTCAACCGGGCAAACATGAAAACGGACGAATACAAAATGACGTATGAGGCCACGCTGCCAGGCGGTTACGACGGCGTCCAGGTATCCTACGTTCACCCGACTACGAACAACAAGACGTACATCAACTACCGTGTTCTGAACGGCGTTATCGTCGAGCAGGAAGCGGAGAACCCAAACAAGCTGGAGATAGTTGGATTCCGTAATGAGTACCAGGCGCGGGAACGCGCGCTGCGAGAAACGAAACGCCTGATCTACTCCCGGGTGAAGATGAACGCCAAAGTGTTCGAAGACGGGATTATTCAGGTAGGCAGCGTCATCCAGATGCCAGACATCTACGACAGCAACCAGCAGCAGGGGTACATAACTGGCCGTTCCGGGAATAATTTTGATACCAGCGAGCCAATCACGTTTACCGGCTCGATGTATGTGCTGGTGACCGACAGCATGGGAAATCCCACGCTGCGCTATCCGGCGGCGGCGCGCGCCGACACGAAGTACGGATTCACCGCGGCAATACCAGACATTCAGCTCAACATATGGAACGGAGACACTGTGCAGCTCCCGTCGCGCTATCTCATAGCGACAGTGGAGGAGCTGGACAGTCAGCTATGGACGGTCAACAGCATCAAACCGAACACAGATAACACGGTATCTCTGACCGTCGCGGAATACAGCGACTCCATCTACCAATAAGAACCGTCCCAGACCACCAAAACCCGGCCACCGTGCCGGTTTTTTTATGGAATCAATATGGCTACCCAACCTACTAATATGCCAGTATCAAGCGAATCACCTCGTGACCTGAAATTCAACGCCGGGAAGATTGACGAGTTTGTAACTTCGATGGCAAGGCAATATATCGACAGATTTGGAAGCGCCCACTACACCATTGAAGGGATTCGATGGGTTGCTCAGCAGGCGATCGCAGCGTTTGGCTATATCACACTGGACAGCTTTGAAGACGGAAACACACTGACATTGCCAAATCAGGTTCTTCGCCTTGAGGCAACAGGTGAATATTACCGATGGGATGGGGTATTCCCTAAGGATGTTCCTGCTGGATCAACTCCTCAAACTACTGGCGGTGTAGGTGTTGGGGCGTGGTTAAGTGTGGGTGATGCAACCGCCCGGCAATGGGTGGCAGTAAATTTTACTGAGTCCCCATTCAAGAAAACGGGAATGTTTAACAGCGGCGTCACAGTCTCATCTAAAAACGATGCAGTGCAGTACACAGATGGTCTATGGTATGTATGGACTGGCGCATTACCACATACCATATCATCAAGTGAAACTCCTGACGTAGAAACAACTAAATGGGCTTGCGTTGGGCTTCTAAACGGTTACCGAATCAATGAAGTTAAAAATTTCATTGAGGAACCTGGCATCACAAATGATTCACCAGCAATTAAACTTGCTATTTACTCGTTAGTGCGTATTGGCTACGGAGAGCTGATTGTTACAGCGAACTCAAAAATAAACATAATCACAGAGGTTGCAATACCATTTGCCATTGATGGAATACCTGTATCCATAGGAATAAGAGGTGAAGGTGTAATAAACTCCCTGGGGAATGTCCCAGAGATAAGGGTTGGACTTAACTCAAGGGGGATTGTGTTTGGTAATGTTTGCTATTCATTAGACCGCTTGGTGATATCACAATATGTAGGGTCAGAAAACACAGATGTGATAAGCAAAACATCCAATACCATTACACTCGCATCAAATCCATTTCAGGCTAATGGTGGAAATATAATTACATGGCCTTTGACTGACAACAACACCGCAGGTGTTCCGGTAAGTAACTTCTGTCAATTCAGTACTAACTCCGGGGCGTTCTTTGCTACAGGACTTGTTAATAACTCTGATGGGAGTTGTACATTAACCGGAGTTACTGGGTGCAATGGAACCCCTTCATCAGAGATATCTAACATCACAAAAGTTGTCAGATTTACATCAAGAGCGCATCAGTTACCAGATGACACCTACCCGCGCACAGCAACATGCATCAGTTTGGATGTCATAGAGAACCCTACTATAAGCAACTTATGGGTTCTGCAAACATATCGAACTTTCTCTTTCAAAGATGGGAATGGCGGCGGAGAAGGATCTGGTCTGGGGCATTATGGGCTGTGGAATGACATCATAGTCGATGGGACCAAAGAATTTGTAGGTGGTACTGATTTGAGTGGTGGAAGCATTCAAGGAATAGAAGGTGGACAGTTTGTTAATATCCATCTGTTCGGAACTAAGTATGGTTTCCGCGGTCGCAGAATGAAGTCATGTATGTTCTCAAACTGCACTCACTATGCTTTTACAGGCGGCAAGATATTTGACATTCTGGAGTTTGATGGTTTTTCATGGGTAGGCGGTTCTATTGGGTGGAACTCAGGTTCTGGGTACATCAGCAATGTTATGGATTGTGTAAATGGTGATAACATTACATTCACCGGTGTTAAGTTTGGTAGGCACCACACTACAGAATCAGGTCCGGCATTTAAATGCTCGTCTCGTTTTACTAACTTTTCATTTACCGGAAACAGCCATGAATCAGTGAGCGAAGGTGGATTCACTGATATTGGTTTCTTTGATGTAAATGAATTTTCAAGATCAAGTATTGGAGATAACGCAGTTGGTTTTAATGGCAATGGACAACCAACACTAACGATGTCTACTTCTGCACCTGATATTGCAAGATTCGCAGGCACTAGATTTAATCAACCTGTTCTCACAAATGCCCCTGCTGGCATTTATGATAACGAACATACTTCAGGTAAAGGAACATTCTATTCAACATCAGACTATCGTGACTCAGGTAAGATTCTAATAATACCGGATATTAATTCGGCTTCACCATGGCCTGATGATTCTAGGAATATAATAAAATTTGGAGGTACTTTATCTCCTGGTAAAACACTGATGCTTCCAGAGTTAACTATATTAAATGGAACGCTTCTTAGGAACAGGGTTTTGCTAGATCTTTCATCAGTAAATTTTAATGGTCAGACCATAGGTATTTATAATGGACCAGTGCTAATTACAACAATAGAATCACAGGGGATATATGAATTCCTAAGCACAGGATCAACAT